>JAAUXT010038545.1_pt1 | contig 22092 bp, 14 predicted proteins | sample 7278171 | NCBI WGS metagenome assembly JAAUXT01 (sample SAMN14350112, study PRJNA611818) | marine sediment metagenome | isolation source: surface marine sediment (1.8m) | place: French Polynesia: Moorea | collected 2018-08 | reverse complement strand
TGAATACACCAGTTCTCGTCTGATCACTGAAGTTAAGCAGCCATGGGCTCGGTTAGTACTTGGATGGGTGACCGCCTGGGAATACCGAGTGTTGTAGGCTCCCTTTTGTTTCCCTTTTGTTTTTTTTGCACTTTTCTTTCAGTGAACAAACGCATTCCCCTCCGAACCTTCCTGGATCTGGAAGTCCTATCCTGATCCCGTCAGTTTTTCCACCACCAAACAGGAATTTTGGGGGAATTTTCCCAACAGATTTTTCCTCCAGACTGAAACATTGAAACGTGAACAAAAAGTTTCACATTGACAAGGTTGAAGGCTCTCTTTCATGTCTATGTTTGGAAGATTGACTTCTTGCGTATTTTCCTGTCAAATTCGGTAATCAGAACCGTGCACCTGTTGGTGTGTGGCCGCACATACGATAGCTCACTTCGGGAGGGTCCTGTCTGCTTCGATTCTCTCGGGCTGTTCTTGCCTTTGGTTTTGAACCTGTGTGTAATCATGTCTGTTGGAGGTCACTTTTTTTCTTTCCTTTTTGGTGACACGAATTTGTGTGGAGGCGAGTTTCGAGTTGCGCGCGAAACTGGAAGCGTCGTCGTCGCTGCGAGGAGATCGTGTTGCACGTGCGCAAAGGCGAACCTTTTTGTCACGGAGCCAGAAAAAATTTGAAGATATTTACAAATGCTCAAACTGCGCTTTTGCTGTTGTCGGATGCTTTATTGCAGCATTCTAGATCATTCCCCAAAAAGCTGAGAAGAGAAAAGAATTTTCAAGACAAAAAAAAAAATTTCTGCCCTCCCATGCGGGGAATCGAACCCCGGCCACCGGCGTGAAAGGCCGGGATCCTGACCACTAGACCACATGGGATGTGCTTGAAGATGGCGCTCTAAATGTCGGTGTGTTGATTACGATGCAAGCCCACACTGGCAGACTCGAGGCAGTGGTTGGCGTTTCGCCAGCTCGCAGTTTTCAACGTACAAGCGTCATATTCAGGTGTTTGGGGAAATGACTGTTGAAAGAAGTCCACATTTTCCAACTTCTTGACAAACCAGCTTTCTGGCTGAACACACTGCTTTCGCTTCCCGTCGACCGCCTGGATTCACCAGGCAGTGGACTTGAGAAAGACTAAAGTTGCGTGCTTCTCTGATTAGTGTTGCACTTTCCACCTCCTCAGATCCTGATTCTGCCTGAGTTTTTTCGGGTGATATTTGGCGCCAGCGCCAACGTCAACGCCATCGCGACCGCCAACTTGACGTCGGGGGTGCAGCGCCACAGAGCGGCCACTGCGGGCACTTCGCGCGTCAAGTCTCACCAGGGCGCCATTCTCAGGATCCAAGGGAAAACGCAGTTCAAAACTTCTTCACCAAGACTCTTCATACATTATGCATTTCTCCAACTGACGTGTGTCAACACAGTCTAGGCTCTTGCGCACTACCAGCAAAAAAAAACTTGTGTTTACAAACACAGCAGCATTGCCTGAGAGCAACGCCGCTGCGGCGCGTTTGTCTGCACCGACGGACAGGCAAACAGAACGCCGCCCAGCCTCAAGGTTATGCCAACTCGTGGCATTTACTCCCGCTCATTAGACTCGGGGAGTGCAGAGATAAAGGTTCAGTGCTCGTGCACCCAGGAGTTCAGGGACACCAAGACTATTGAAGGGTGGAGCGGAGCGGAGACAGAACCGAGGACAGAGTGCGCAGAATGTGTGCTTTATAAGAAGAGGAAAGCGTGCTTCCCAAGATTGACCTGGTGCACCACGGGAGCGGGGGGGGGCATCAAAGGCCATTGTTCAGTCAGCTGGACAGAAACCAAACCTCTCGAACGCAGAACCCAGTCTGAACAACCCGACAGACCAAGCCCCTGCTCTGGACCAAACGGAGTCGCATGGATCCTCCCCTGGTCTGACCCCTGGGAGTTTGGGTCCTTCCCTGGTCCGTACCTTTGGGATACCGGATGTTCCCCTGAGTTGGGTGTTTGGCCCTCTGCCCCTGGTCTGTTCTTCAACTGATCCTCTCGTGGTCTGGACCTTTGGGGGAACTGAACCCTCCCCTGGTTTGCACCTGCCAGAGTTCGGAACCTCCCCTGGTCCGGACCTTCGGGGGTCTGGATCGTCCCCTGGCCTGGACCTCCTGAAGTCTGGATCTTCCCCTCGTCCGGACCTCCGGGAGTAGACCACACGGGGCCAACGTGACTTGCCGCACCGATCAGCCGATCGAGGTCAAATCGATACCTGTCGCATTGCTATGGAAGAGAAATATTTACGAGTTTCCAACCAAACCAGTTCAGGGACAAGGCGGATCAACTCCACAACAAACATCTAATTGACTGAGCAGTTGACAAATGAAATGGTGCGTGAAACGACATCCAAAAATGCATCCCCGTCGACTTTTGTCCGCTGACCATTGTGGATTTTGTCAATTATTCACAGCAACACAGACACAGTCAATTATGATTGAGGTCACCTGGTATTTCGGGCCATTTACACAACAGAAATCGCATAATCCGACAGTCCGGATCGATGTGAATGTCAGGTTGCGTTCACAGGCTTGTCCGTCAATCTGTTCAGGTCGCTGGGTAAATTCTGTGGCATTTTCCAGTTGAAGGGACGTGTCCCGAGGCACGTGCTTCTACGCGCAGCCGCGTTGCGCATGCGTGCGGACTCGTGCGCAGTTTCGTATCCAGCCGATTTTCTCACAGGTATCACTTTTGCGCTTTCTACGCCAATGCAATGGCCTGTGAAACTGCAAACAGATCCAACACCCGTCACACGGCTGGTTTCGTGTTTGCAAGAGACCTCCAGGCCACACTGAGTGCGTCATACGTTTTTTGACGTGTGCAGGGGTGCAACGCAAACGCATTGGGTGTGACTCTGATGTCTGAATGAATGCAGAACACACACGAGCCTGATTTCACTTTGACCTGCAGTGTGAAATGTTTGAACTTTAATCACTTTTTTGAAATAAAAACGAAATCTGAGCGACAGGTTCCAGACTACGCACTGTCGTCACCTTTGAATTTTTCTGTTGGAAAGGTGTGGAGTTGTCTGATCTGCGCTCTGGTGAAAGAAATGAATTGCTAGATCTTGATGTGCTTAATCTCGTATTGACGTTTGGCACCTGTGATGCTTAGAACGCAAAAGGCGTTGGGTGGGTGCACACTGCGCTGAGCGCAACAGCGAAATTGGAACCAGTATTGGTGAGTGCTCGCAACTCTTGGACCTTGAAGATGCCCGTTTGTGAGCAGCAGAAAAACTCATTTTTCCCCTCGCGTTCGCAAGCACTGCCACTCGTGTGTGTGTGTACACGTGTGTGTGTGTGTGTGTGTGTGTGTGTGTGTGTGTGTGTGTGTGTGTGTGTGTGTGTGTGAAACACGCCTTAAACTTGTCTTCGATGCGCGTTGTGAGCCGTCAAAGGCGGACAAGCAGATCTTCCCTTTTCATTCCAGTCTCGCGGAGCTCACAAAGGATCTTTGAGGCTGGATCGACAAGGTTCGTGCACCTGTGCGAGGTGGGCGCAGGTCTCGTGATGTGTCAAGTGAAGTGACAAGGGCGTGTCTGTCTGTCTGTCTGTCTGTCTGTCTGTCTGTCTGTTGTCTGTCTGTCTGTCTGTCTGTCTGTCTGTCTGTCTGTGTCTGTCTCTCCCTCAAGCACAGCCCAGCAGGAATCAAAGCTGTCTTTTGGTGTCATATGACAGGCTCAGAGAGATCAATACAAGATAACAGGTTCCAACTGGTTTGAGCATCCGCCCTCAAATACGGCTCGAAGTAACTGGCCACTAAACAAATTGCCAAGTAATGTCTGTTGTTTTTGCGCGCAAAGTGTGGATGTCAACGTGCATGGATCGTTTGCGTGGAATGTTTCAGCTTTAAAATGGTCGAGCGGGTTTGTTGGGAGCGCTTTGGAAGTGTGAAACGCGACACTTGTGCGTCAGTGTGTCTCCAAGGGGATCGATGTTGTGACACTCGTCTCCATCGCAACGAGCAGCTCTGATGTCATTGGCATGGAGACGCGTGGACCGGGGGCGGGGCCAGGGTCTGGTTGAGGGGATTGAGGAGAAACAGTGCCTCCTTCAAAGGGCATTGAACAACGCACGGATCCCCCTGGATGCGCCCATGCACCTGGATTCAGCTTTTGAGGGACACAGAGGGCTTCATCAGAGAAATCTTTACGCGTATATTCGGTGATCAAGGAAGCCCATAATTGGATTTAGCTTTGTAGCTTTCTCTTCGTCATCCTTCTTTCCCTGTTTGGTGTTACTGGGTCAATAGATCTGCACATGCGCGTGTTTCTGATGCTCAAGTGCACAGTTACCATAGCTCCAGGGGCCCCAGGGTCTGTGGCTTCTGGTCTCAGAAAGAAAGTCTCTCAGAGAGGAGGTCTTGCACCTTTTCTGCAATGCAAGGGGTTTGGAACATTGGTGCGTGTTCTTGCAGTGGGGTCAAAGAGCATTTGACAGAGGCCTTGGCATTCAAGGAACACTGGAACTTTGGTGTTTTTACCGTGTTCTCAAGGATCAACGTGTTCAGCCCCTGCTCCTGTTCCAATGGGAATTTTTGGGACTAGTTCTCCACCTTTGGTGCAAGTCCCCCCCCACTCACAGACAAGGCCACAGTTCCTCCACACAGATTTCAATTTTTGGTCAAGACCAAACAACAGGCTCTCTGGGACTTACACTGGAGCTCCGCATTCATCACGCATTCACCAGAAGAGGACAAACTTCCTTCGCGTGGGTTACACTTTGTCCCAAGTCCAAATTGATGTTGGTGATTCACCTTCTTGTTGATAGAATTGCGTGGGTAGAGTTCGAATCTCAATCCTCTTATTCCCCAGTTTCGTTGTGGGGCGACATCCTTACTGTCGCTACACACGCACAGACTGTCATCTGCCAACTTTAACACTTGCAACATTCACTCCCGTTTCCGTTCTGGTTCATGAATAAGTTGGTGGATCCTGGGGACAGAGCACGACCTTCCTCCGCCCCCGCCAATCGTGTTGATCCCTTGTTGTGCGTGGTGCATTTTCAACTTTTCCCTCCAAATGTTTGTTGTGGGTTAGAGTTTCCCTCCCTCAGAGGGTACCGCGAGTGGTTCGGGGGGGGGGTAAATTGCGCCTCCCAAAAACCCCTGATCTATGCCTGTGTCTTGAAGGGGTTTACAAACTACTATTGCGTAATATGTAGAACATTTTGATCGACTGTTCCTGGCCTGATGAGGTCCTTTTTTCAAAGGAGGTTCTGACTCTGGCAGGAGGAGCCTCAGGCCTTTGTGCGCGGCAGGTCTACCCGAGGCCGGTTCCGCTGCCAAGAGCGACACTTCCTGCTGCTGGAGCGTGCCAAGTTGTAGTGCAAACCACCTCGTATTGAGGCCACCGACCTGCCAGGGAGGCTTGCCTCACACTGGTGACGGTGTCAGTTGCGTCCACGTTTCTGGGTTTGAAGCGAAAACGCGTGGTTCATTGACAAGAACACGACACAACGCAAGCGACCGTGTGTGTGTGTGTGTGTGTGTGTGTGTGTGTGTGTGTGTGTGTGTGTGTGTGTGTGTACGCACTGAACACGTGCACAACTGGTGTCCGTGGGGCCTCGGATTCTGAACCTCTGTGTGTGTGTGTGTGTGCGTGTGTGTGTGCATGCGTGTGTGTGTGCGTGTGTGTAAGAGAGAGAGAGTGAGAGAGATAGAGAGAGAGAGAGACGGTTGGATACGTGGAGAGAGGTATTTCAAGGAGAGTGAGAGGGAGCAAGAGAGGCAGAAAGACCTGTGAGCAACAAGGGCTGAAGCGACCCCAGATACCCTTGCAGCTCCGATGCTGCCCCCCTCCCGAGACGTTCTGACGTCAAGTAGGTTCGCCGCCGAGTGTGCTTCGTACGTCTCGAAAAGTACTTCCGTATGTCTGAGGCGTTCTTGTGGAGTACGGTGCACAAAGGAACTTCAAGCCCTCTTTTCACAAGTACGTTGCGTCTGTGTGAGAGACTTCACCCATTAACATGTGGAGGTGTGACGTTTCTCTCCGCTCGGAACCCCTTGCGTCTGTGGGGACATCAGAGCCCTTCAGCTCGGCAGCCCGTGGTCCGTGTGAATGATCTCTGGCTTTGTTCTCCGCAACCGTTGATTCTCTGTTCACTAGCATGGACCCCACGACTTCAGATCCAAACAGACCCAGCACGTTGCTGAAAACGACTCTTGTTTCCCTCCGCCTGCACCAGTCCCCTGCCTCAGAGTCCCCAACAGTAATTTCATCCCAGCCTTTCGGATTCAGAGCCAACAATTAAACGCACTGTTGTCACGGGACTTGAATCCCGTCTGCTTTGGGAGTCACATCACAACCGCATTGGACGTTTGCGTGTTTACCGAAGGCAAGTAGCACCTAATAACATTTCAAGTGCAAACACACTTGTTGGGATGTAAGCCTTTAAAACATGAAAGTGAACGCCAGATATTAGATTCCAGCAGCATTTTCCCACCACCAAACCGTGCACACAGGGCCTGGTTTGTTCATTGCTCGCACGCGCTTGCTTCAATTTTTGGATCGCGCAAGACAGTTTTCTCCTTTTCGACCTAACGTGGAGAGAGATTGTTCCTCAGAAAATCAGGTTGATGCTGTGACAGTATTGGGGGCGTGACAAGTACATTCTCAAAACAAGCAAAAAATTAACCAAATTAAACGCACATTCTCTTTTTGCTCTTCCTCATTTATTTTTCCTTTGATCACATCAGGTGAAGGGAAAGAAAACTGAAGCAGACATCACAATCAAATGCAAAAAGAATAATGTGATGAACTTTTTTTTGCAAATGCACAAGAACGGAAAGAAGTTGGCAAAAATCTTGGAAGTCATCAGCATTGAGCAATTGTTCGGGGGAAGGAAGGCGATTGTTTGACAACAAAGATACGGATCGATCGAAGTTCAATACGCGGGGCCTGTCGATGCGCAGTTGTCTCAAGGAGACCATCGATCTCTGGTTGGCTCGGCGCCAAGTGGAGTCAGGGGGAGGTGCGCACGCACGCGAGCACGCACACGCACGTCAACACACACGCACCAATCAACTCAAAACAATCAAATCAAAACGGAACAAGGGCTTGGCGTGTTTCATTCTTGTTGATTTTTCTGCTGTCTGCTGAGATCTTGTTGTGTCAAGCTGACATTGCAGCGAGGCGTTCTGACCTTCTGTCCGCGCAGGTACAACCTCAGAACACCAATTGAATGGCTTCATTGTGGAAGTTACAAAATTATCAAAAGAAAAAGCCTTGGTCCCCGAGTCCTCGTTTTCCCCCTGGACGCGCCTCTCGAGTAATTAATCCAAACTGATTGATTTACTGATAAGATGGATTCATCTTTGCAATGATAGATTTGTTTCATTCCTGCAGAGAGAAAAAAAAGTACTTGCACAAGCTGTTTCTTGGTTGCCAGGGGCGACGCATCGCCGGGGAGAAGAGTTCTTTGTTTACAAACAAATCAATGCGACACCGCCGCCGAAGACGCCTCCGTATTGACAGGAGCGGGGTCCACGCTGCCTGCGCCACGCGTCGCTCGATGCGTCGCGTCGCGTCCCTGCGCGAAGTCAACGGACGCGCTGCACTTTGCGACGCATGCGCAGTGAAGCAGGCCTGACGCGTTGACGCATGGATGAGAAAACACAACGACGAGCCGGGGCCGCCGCGCGCTGCGCACCGGCACGGAAACGAGAAAGCAAAAAAAATCCCCCCCCCTACTTTCGCGACTTTATTTTGCTGCAACATCTGCAGATAGTTGAGAAGCCTGAGCAGTTCAAGTGAATGTTCCTTCCGCTTTTGTCGCAAAAAAATCTTTTCCACATTGCTGACGTGGAAGAGAATTTACCTGTTGAGGTGGAATGCCTATGTCTGCTCTGCTGTGGCGGATTTTGGGGTGGCCAGAGTGCCCCCCACCCGAAAAAGTTCCCACCCATCAGGCACAACTCAAAGTCCCATGTAAACTTTTCAATGTTGGAGTCAGGGCTCTCTGGGTCTAACACGGGTCGGAGCGTGTCAGACGCTGGACTCACCAGAGATCTGAAGGTTCTGAGAAGGGCGCCCTCACACGCACACACACGCACACACGCACCCGCAGGCCTCCCGCACAGCACAGAACCAAAGCTGCATCCGCGCCGCGCGGCCTTGAGAGTGCGCGTGAACCGGCGGAGCTGGTGTGTGTGTGTGTGTGTGTGTGTGTGTGAGAGAGAGAGAGAGAGAGAGAGAGAGAGAGAGAGAGAGAGAGTGTGTGTGTGTGTGTGTGAGTGTGTGTGAGAGTGTGTGTGTGTGGGTGTGTGAGTGTGTGTGTTGGGTGTCTGTGTGTGAGTGTGTGTGAGTGTGTGTGTGCGAGTGCAAGTGTGTGTGCATGTGTGATTGTGTATGAGAGAGAAAGAGAGACAGAGATAAAAATAGAGAGACAGAGACAGAGAGACACAGAGAGATGAAAGTCTTGAATGTGTGCATGTGTGTGAGATCAGAGTGTGCGTGAGCGTGTGTGCGTGTTTTGAGAGAAACACAGAGGGCGGAACACACAAACATTGACGGACCAACAGAGACAGATGATGATCCAGATTCAGACGCACAGACAGACGGAACTCTTTGAGTGGGTGTTTGGGCGTGGGTGTGGGCGTGGGTGACATAATTCTGGGGAATCAAAGTACCTTGTGCCCATGAAACGCCGTCCTGAGAAAAAGACCGAGGTTCGTGTACTGCTGCAGTAAGAACCGCTTTCACCTGCTGCTCACAACACGCTAAGCACGAAAAAGTCTCCATTTCAAAGATTTCACTTTTGCGTGATTTTGCTTCTTCAAATCGAGACACAAAGCTTCTGCGACTTTTGTCAAGCTTCTTTGTTTGGGTGTTTGGTTTCAAAGGGCAGCCACAAACTTCGGATCGATGTGGCAATGGTAGAAATGCCAGACGGAAGTACATGACTCAGCTCCATAAGGAAGTGCCGAAGCTTCCTTTCCGCTGCGTTGGCACCCGAGTCTGCAGCCTGCGTCGTCGCTGATGACACAGCGCCTGTTGACTCGGACAGGGCCGCCAGTCGTAAAGCATCCGGTGAGGCTCGGGCTCCAGGCCCCATAAGGAAACAGCGACTTGTCCGCGACACCGCCGCCTGCACCGCGGACCGGGAAACACAGGAAGCGTCTGATTGGACGAGGACGCGGAGAATGTCAGGCGTCTGCGTGTTTCAGTCAACCTGTTGAGGCTTGAGTCACGGGGCTCGAATGACCAGCCGGAAAGTGAACTTACCGTCTCTGGTGGATCCAAGATCTGCCACGGGGCCCGACTTTGGTCTCAACCAGCGATGGGGGTACATTTTTCTTTCGTCAGTCAGGGTTGCTCCAGGGAGGGGGAGGGTTCCTCGTTTTCAGGGAAAAAGGAGATTGGCATCACGCGTGTCCCCACCCACCATCCGCCAGACACTGTTCGTGACTTGGCCAAAGAGCCTCTGTTGACGAGAGGAAAAGGCCAGAGCGGGGGCGAGGATGGAGGACGGGGAATGACGTGGCACGCCGTTCTATGTGTCTGGTGGTGATGGTGGAGAGGGTGGAGCAACAGGACGGCGGGTGCGAGGGGACGGCATCTCTGCTTCTGGTGGGGTGTGGATGGTGTTCTTTCTGTGAAAAATATAACTGCCAAAAAGATACAAAAGTCCACATGCAGAAAAATGCAACAGCAGCCCTTTGACATTCTTGTTTCCTGTGGTGAACAAAACGCAACAGGACTTCTTTTCAGGTCTGTCTTGACATTTCTGACATCAACTCGGGTCCTCAACACGAAGACGGTGAAGTTGGCGACCCGAATCTGTCACCTCAGACTCACAGCGCTGCAGCGGTACCTGCTGTGACTGCAGGCAGCGGAGAGGTGGGCGGATGGGCGGTGACAGTTCAGGTGTCCCCTGCGAAGCTCCATCGCGTGAGCTTTTGCCACCGCAGCTGCAGATTACGGACGCGGAGATCTGACCCCATTATGAGCGCCTGGAAATGTTTTTTTCAATATCTCACTGCAAGCTGGGTTCTTCTCTCGCGCGGGATCCAGGGGTGGGTGGGGCTGTTTCCGAGAGAAAAATTCACACCACCGTTTTATTTTGTGCAAAAGATGCACACTTTTGCCAGAGAATAGAGCATCAAAATGAAGGGTGCGTCTGCCAGGAGTTTGAATTTATCACTGTTTCAATGGGACCTTGCTTTCAGCAAACAGAGGTGTGTAAAAAACACGGGGATGTGCGGTTTCTGGACCATCTGGCTTTGTTGTTGGCTTTCCTATGTGACATTTTCCAAGTCAGCCGCCCCTATCCCCATGGACGAATTTCTGCATCCACCCCTGGTGTGACCCCCATCGGTCCCATCTTCTCTAACTCGCTGTCGTCCCTCACTCGTGGTGTATTGAGTTGGGATGCGAGGCCTGCGGGGCCGCGTCGCGGCTGCACGTGCAGAAACCTGCACAGATTGAATGTGAAGCAGAACAAGCTTCGGCTCCAGGCGCCCTCATTGTGATTGGTACCTTCAAGATACCAAGGAGAGGGAGGGAGAGAGGTAATCTGCGTAAACCATCAGATGGGTTTATTAGCAAACAAAGAAAGCCTTGGTTGATCTGTCATTACCAAGGACACAGCATCCGGGGATGTTGGCTTTGATCCCTTGGCGCGTTGCACTGGCGCCGAAGATTGGGGAAGGCTGTGGATCCAGGGGCCAATCCCGCCCCAGAATTCCTGAGAACAATTTTGTAACTCTTCTTGCTTTTGACAGAAGGAATTTTCAGTTGAGATCGAGCCCTCTCTGGTGAGTGCTGCCAAATCCAAGATCCTCAGTTTGTCCTGAGTATTCTGGGCACCCCAAGGACCTGTTGGATCCGGTGCCAACAGAACGTTTTGTTCCTCTCCTTATCTGCTTGAAGCTGGAGACCGTTTTTGTCAGGCCCCTTCTCCCGTGCGGACCCTGGATCCGCTCCTGTTTCTTCTTCTGGGGGACGACAGCTCGGAGACAAACGCTACTGACGTTTGATGTCGGGACTGTTTCTTTTCCGCTGTTTCTCTTTTGTCTTGCGTGACAGACTTGAAATTGGTGAACTCACGTACTTCAGGCTCCAGCAGAGTGGTTCATAATGCGAGGCAAGACTCGTGGCTTCCTGGGTGTGCTTGCGTTGCGTGCGCAAGTCACTGATGACCACGCCAGGTAAAAACGCATCGAGGTTGTCTCCGGTTTCAGCTCATTACTTTCAAGCGAGACACGTTTTCTTCCTGTTGTTCTTCTTCACGTTTCCTGTGCTTGGCGTTTCTGGGCGTCAGAGATGCTTTTGTGAGGCGCTGCAAGTCATTGCTCATTACCAGTTCACCTTCCTTTGTTGTTGAGTTGAGAACGGGGTTCCCTCTCCCCTCTCGCTTCGAGCAAAGCTGCATCTGGATCTGGGTGGGTTTGCCCCCGAGAAGGCACAGGAATGATTTCAAGGCGAACTTCAGATTCTCTGTCTCTTCATCTTGACAATAGGAGTCGCTGAACACGTGCGTGTCTCCGTGTCACAGTGCGCAGGTGCAGGGACGCTAGCGTTTCCGTCATCATAACAACAGCGAAGCTGCCAACAACCACGTCATATTCAGGGTAATTTTCCAGGACCCCTGCAATTTTCTTTGCCTTGATAAGAAACTCTGAGAAAATTGCTCATAGCGTCCTTGGAAGTTTCCCTCATTGTGCGATGGACGATGCCGGCACGCAACGCTCAGTGGGGCCCACACTGCAGGCGTCATGCGCTACCCTGGCGCTGCGCCTCAACAGCGTCTGTCAACTTGCGTCAAGCGTGACACACGCGGTGTGAACCTGGCTTTGTCCTCATTCAATGGTTTCTGGGAAATTGCCACTGATGGCGTTGCGATGCGGGGAGCACACGGCGCGCTTCCCCCTCGTATCTTCTCATCTGTAATTAGCCCGTCTCACGAGCCCCGGGACAGCACGCCGAGGCGGCGGCGTCGCTTCCTGACGCAGGCTGCAGGTGGACCCGTTTCGGGACAGACTGCAGACCGAGGGTACCGCTGGGAGTCGTGTCGATCAGGGAGGGGCACGGGAATGGGGCAGCCGCGGCAGGATCAGACTCGTGACCCCAGCTCAGGCTGGGAACACACTCCCCAGCAACGCAGCAACCAGCGTTGTGCTGCCCCATCATGCTGTCGTGTCACCCCATTGGGTTTGTATGGAGGCTGCTGTTGCATCACCCCAACCACTCTGGGAGCAGTTTGGGGCAATGTAAAAGCAGCCCAATGCTGACCAAATGGGGTGACACAACAGCATGACGTGACAGCATGACGCAACGCTTCAGTGTGTCCGCACCCTCAGGGCAGCCAGGGCTTCTGGCTTCTGCACGAGTCGACCTTGTTCCGTCCTTGCTCGTTCAATGACCCTCGTTCTCTCGTCACCCCGGACAACAGACTGCCCTGGTGGAGGAAACCATAGGATCGTATCTGTTACATGGGCTGCGCCTCTCTGATTGTCGCCATTTCCTGTAATCTGCCCAGGCATGTGCTCACCGGCTCGAGTACCCGGCTCCTGAAGTGGGGGGGGGGGGAGAGTCGGGGAAACGAACTGGTCAGACAGCGAAACCAGGAGGCATGCGGTGAGGGCCAAAATGGCTGTTCTGAAGGTCAAGCAGGTCTGGCTACAGGCTCTATGTACCCACCCTGGTGCCTCCTGATTTCAACTGACACACTTGATATCAGTTGGTACAACAAGACAAGGTGAGAACTGAAATGATGAAGCACCCGTGTCTCCTGATTTCGGGTGTCTGGTCATTTTGTTACACCAGGAGAAATGCCCGCGCCCGCGCGCGGCGAACGAGCCGCTCCGCACGTACGACTTCGCCTCCGTGATAACGAGGTTCGTCGATGTCAGGATTAAAGAGATGGAAACTGACAGGAAAATCTCGTTAGCGCCAGCTCCGTTCTGCTCGGGGACAGGCGGCGCACCTGGATTTGTCAACAACTCTCCGGGCAACTCCAAGTCGTTGACCTCAGCTGAGGCCAAGTGAACTGTCATTGAGACGTGTCACCTCCATATTTCCTGCAAGTGGTCAGGCAGGAAGATATTACACTTTGCAATTCTTGTAAGAATCCCGCGTCGTTCTTCCTTTTGGAACGCAAAGTCCGGGGGGTGTTTCATTTGGTGGGGCGTTCAGGACAGGTGTGTGAGTGTGTGTGTGTGTGTGTGTGTGTGTGTGTGTGTGTGTGTGTGTGTGTGTGCATGTGTGATTGTGTATGAGAGAGAAAGAGAGATCTACGGACAGTTCTCAGTTCGTTTCCGCGACTCGCGAACCTGCTCGTCGCTCGGTTCTCCTCGCATCAAGCGCTCATAAAATTAATGAAGTCGGCAAATTAATTTTCGTCTGAAGCCTCTTAATTTGCTGCCACTTTTTGCCTGCCTCTGATCTTCGGCGGAGCACTGATTGGATGGATAAGTGGAAAGGCGCTGAGTCTGTGTCAGTTACAAGACGATCCAGTCCTTGTTTCTTGCAAAGGAATTAGCGGTATTAATGGCGAATGTTTTGACGGCACGGATAGGACGATTTCGCATGAGGTCAGGCCAGGAAACCCGGGCTTCAGTGTGTGTGCGTGTGTGTGCGTGTGTGCGTGCGCACGCGTGTACGTATGTGTGCTTGCACAAGGTCCAGAGGCCGCCCAACTACTCTGGTTTTGCTCCGTCAAATGTTTGAGTTTTCAAAACATGGGATTCTCTCCCGCCCTGGTAGTGCGCGTCCATCAAAAGCTTGCGTACTCTGCTGATCTGTCTTTTTCCAACAGGAACATTGGGGTTGCGTAGCCGCTCACTCTGCGTCCGTCCCGTCCCCAGCGAGACTTATCAATCCTTTGAGCTTCACTCTTGACACCAGCTACACACGTTTTGACACAAAAAGGTCGACGGCACGTCCCCGCTGGCGCTTTGGGCCACGAAACAAAAGGCAATTGGCCACTAATAATTTGTTGTCACATGATAATTTGGCATCGGTGGCAGGAAGTGAAAATTGCCACAAGTTGGTTTTGCGAAAGTTTGCCACTCAGAGTATTTTTTGTTCCCGCGTTGGATGTGTGTGCACAACGCGGGCAAGGTCAATATGACTGATACGATACGTTCAGAACTTTGACCCTCGTGACAAGGAAGGAAAATGTCAGAAACAAGAAAAATGACTGAGCGAGAACTCGTTTTTGGATAGACTCGAGTGTGTGAGCGACATGTCGTCGGTGTCACATTTGCAAATCCGCTTTCGTTCTCTCCAATTCGAACTGCAAGTTGAGAACAAAAGCTGAGCAAGCGTTTCTGAATTTGATCCCGAGTTGTCGTTGTGTGCCAACTTGGTGAACAATTTTTTATAAAACACGACAAATTTTGCACGAGTTCGTGATCTTGTCGAACCAGGAACAGAAATCATGAGCTTAAAAACATTCTCGACATATTTGGGTTTGGATTGCGGTCAGACTGACTTCCCTATGAGGTGCATTACGAGGGGTGTAGTTTCCTTGCGTACAATGAGATGTTTTCGCAACAATAGTGGGTGCTGAGACACGCAGGAAATTTTGTTGGAAATTTGTCATCTTCAAAACAAGGAAAATTTGCTCGTGTTTTTGTTGTGGGACGTTTATCTTCTGTCGATCAAAAACACAAATCCCTTTCAGGGACATTACGTTGCGAAAATCCAGGAAAAACAAAACAAGGGTCAACGCCTGGTCAGTCAGTCGGTGGGCGTCGTATACCTTTTGAACCTCCGCCATTGAAAGTTTGATCACAGGCGGTTCAACGACCGAGCAGCTGTGAAGTGAACCCGACGGTGAGCGGAGGTGACGTCTCTCCGGCCGTGTCCCCCCCCCCCCCCAGCCTCGCCTCCACCGAAGGCTGAAGCTGTAATTGACTCTCCAGAGGACAGAGCGTCCAGGGACAAGGCGTGCGTGGGTTCCGTTCCTGCGTGACAGCCACGTGCGACGGAGCAGCCGCCTCCAGCGGATCTACGGACAGTGACCCCCAACCCACCCACCCACCCACCCAGTCCCCTCGAAACTCAGACGTCGTGCTGAGGTTGTTTAACACAGACGGACAGTTTAACGTCAAGATGTCTGGGTCCGTTCTTCTACAAGTACAATACGTCAGCTGAAAACCTCGGTCTAAACAAAGACTGACAAAGCAGCAAGCATTTTGCCACAAGGCTGAAACCGTTTACCCCAATCTGGAGCTCGAAACCTCCTTTTCGTTTCATGTCCACGGCAGAAGTCAGATCCCCACCCCCGAGATCCCATGTTTCGCGCAAGCAAGCAGGAACGCTCCGTGTTCCCCTGATTCCACACACGACTTCATTGTGTGTTGAGTTCTAAGCGCTCGACTCTTGCCCGCCCCCCTCATCTAGGATCAGTCTCCTCGGTGGACCCGGACGTGCCTCCCACTCCGTCCCTGGATCCCACCCCCCGCGAGCCCGACCTTGTCTCCGTCCCTGCGGTGCTCTCCTCCCCTCAGGTGGCAGCGGACAGCGGCTGCCCAGGTGAGCGCGTCGAGTGGGCGGCGACGTGCAGCGGCCAGGGACGAGACGCTCAACTGCGCAGTAAGAAGCCAATTAAAACTCGCTGTGCTGGAGCTGGAGCTGGAGCTAGAGCTGGAGCTGGGGGATTTTGCTTTTGTTTCCAGGTCCAGTTAGCAGTGCGGATCAGACGGATAGTGAGACGTAAAAGTTGGAGAGAACGTCGCAACGGGTCGTTTCTCATCGCGCAGGTCAAGGTCACACGAAACTCCCAGACGTCGCGCTGAGGTTGTGAAACACAGACGCGCAGTTCAACGTCAACAGATCTGGGTCAGTCCTGTCACAAAAACTGTGCGATACGTCAGCTGAATTACTGTACTAGGTCAAAACAAAAACAACTGCAGAAAAGACAGGGCAGTGCATTTAGTACAGAAAGATCTGTGTCGGATCTCACGCAGAATTTCGGACACGCCCTGATTCGAAAATCAAACCACAAAAGCAAAAAAACAACAAAAACTGGTTCATTTGCCCAGATCCAGAACAGCGCAGACACGGAATTGAGCCAAGGACAGACCGAAGAAAAACAAACCACAGGAAGGTCTGGGTCTTTGCAAGAATCTGTTCGAAAACAAACCCATAGACCCCCCAGATTTTCCAGGTCCAGGCCACTTCAACGCCGTCTGTCCCATCGTCAACAAAGGCAGAAGACAAACGTGACAGATGTGCGTCTGTTCTTTTGCACAAATTGAAATGCAGAGCCAGACAAAATTTTTGTTCAAATCCGGCTGAGGTGTTCAGCAGAATACTCATATTTTCCAGGCTGCTCAATGTCGACGGACGTGACTCACTCACACCGTATTTGTAAACACAAACATGTCGTCGACTCACGACCCAGCATCGCATGCTGGCCACATGCTAAAAAAGCTGAATCCGGGAGGCAATGAATGGACCACATCCTCCTCCGCCCGCATTCCTCGGCAGCGAGCCGAGCGAGCGGTGGGCGACGTGCGAGCGAGCAACGTCGGGTACACGCCGCGCGTGTCAAGCGTTGTGTGCTCAACAAGAACAGCGCGACGCGACGCGACGCGACGCAACGCAACACCTGACGACGGTGTGAACCTGCATGGTTGCCCAGGAAACGCGATGTGGGGGATTGTTTTGTTGTGAGTTTGTTGTTTGCAAACAAATCATGTCGGTCGCTATCTGCATCTACTTCCTGGATCTTTCCGCTCAGGTCGTGTTTCGGTTTCGTTTCGCTCGAGCCTTGATAAGTTGCTGTTTTTACTCCTGACACGCAATTAATCAGTTAATTTGGCACAAACGCCGTTTACTTTATCTCTCTCTCTTTATGCGGCGGAAGTTCATTTGTTTTTGGTGGCTTCATCAATCCAAAGTGAAAAGGCAGAAAAACAAACAGCGTGATTTTTGTGTCCGAAAAGACAGAATGAAGAAATGTGTTGACATTTGGTGTCCTGTCGAAAAGAACTTCCCAATGATGAAACAATTCACAACACAGAAAAGGATTCTTTCCCCTCTCAGAAAGATTTCTTCAGCGAAAAGTGCCAAGTGAGCGAAAGATCAGATCCACTCAAGCATTGGCCAACAAGACTCACGAAAGTACGTGGCACACAAGTACTTAACGTGGAAGATCTGGCATGTCAGCCTTCCCTGTTGAACGTGCACTTTTCAAAGCAGAAGGAAATTAAGCACAGACAAAATTCAATCTGACAACAACCGACGAGGAACAAAAATTTCCTGCATTTGCGTTTCAAGTGTTTTCAAAGACTTCCCGAGGGATCGGTTTCAGTTTGACAAAGCAGCGAGAATTTCATTTCCTCATCTCTTTATTTTCCTCATGCCCGGCGTGGCGCTGCGGAAAGCCCGAATTTCGCGTTTGGATTCCAAACGTTTTTCTGCTGACTCACAGATTGAAAAATTGTGTAGGGCTCCAAAAATAACTCACATCACAGTTGTTGTTGCTCAGACGTCGCGCAGCGCGGAAGCTGGTGCTTTGCGTCTGAGTCGACACGCACACACGCACGCACACGCACACACACGCACACGGAAATGGGCACTCTGTCACTTCGTCATTGTCCTCCAGAAGCCGAAAGAAAGAAGCAAGACAGACCACACCTGAAGATTCATTTGTGAAGCAAACCGGAAGGTTTAATCGTTGCCAAACATGTCTGAGTGAATTGATTCGAAATTACGAAACATATCCCCACATCCTGGACTCGATCCAACTTACGTAACGAGTAACATTGAGATCTGCCGCTGATTCAGCCGAACACGTGCTGCCGGGAGCGTTAGAATCGATACGCGTGGCGTATGTTTGATGACTGTGTGATGTAACGTGGACCAGGTACAGCTCCGCAGGTCTCTGTGTAGGGGTGAGTAACTGGGCGTGAGGCATTCATGATTCACCCTGTCTGTGTACACTCCGGACTGCAGACAGTCAGATGTGGTTCTGGGGCCGGGCTTCATTCACACTGGACGCGTTGTTATATTCGTACGCCGTGTTACGTCAGTTACTGCGCGTTTCAGTGGGTGATTCCGGGTCTTTTGTCGCACTGAATGGGTCAGCGTTGAGTCTTTGTTGTTGCAGCCTCCAGGACCAGGACCTGGAACGCCGTGCGCTCCTGTCCGGTTTGAACCAGGTCTCAGCGGACGTCACCGCCAACATCCCGCCAATGTTGACATTTTGTTTCGCTGAGCCGTTGAGTCCGCCCGTCCGCGGCTCTATTGACGGGCGGAGGGCCCACCCGCCCGCCCGCCCACCCTCCCGCCCGGCTCTTCAGGCGTCCCGGCGGAGCTCGCTCGAGTGGGAGCCGGGGCGGGCAGCAGACAGACGGCGGCGGCGGACCAGGGGGTGGAGGGAGGGTGGGGAGGAGGGAGCGCCCGCCGCCCGCCGCTCGCCCGCCGCCGCCGCCCGCCGCGCTCTACGGGGGAGGCGCGGGAGGAGTCGATCCGCCGGGCCGTCCGTCGATGGAAACTGAATCCGAGGCGCCTCATGCACCCGCTCGTCTTCAATGATTCCGACTCCAGTGGAATCCGGTACAAATCCGGTTGGGAGCGTCGGTGGAGGAGACGGTACGTGCTCAGGGGAAACACCCAAGCAAGAACAAAGACGCTGAGGGCCATCAGAACACATCCAGGGTTTGAGGACATTGAAAATTCGTTCCGTGGCCTGTTTCACGCCGGGCACACTGTTGTACAAGAACGTTTGGATGGTGAATCCAAAAGACTACAGGATGCCTCAAAGTTTGTGAGGTGTCAGGAAATCTCGGTAGACACACAGGAAACAGTTCTGGCAGAGAATCCAGAAGAGTCTTCGTCGTCTGTCAAATTTTTAGAGGCGCAATTTGTCTCGAGGAACTTGAGGTCACGGCCTTGTCCCTGTCACCAAACACAGAGTCAAGAACGACTTGGAATTGTTTTTTGCATTGTGTGATAAAACTTTTTTACAAATGCCTGGGAGAGCCAAGTTTCCAGAAAACGCCGTTACCAAAGCAATAAAAGCCGATATCTGATACACTTCCAGATATGTGCTAATCTGTTTCAAGATTTCATTTCCAGATGTTTTCTGAATGTGAAGTTCGTTTTTGTTGTGTTTTTTTGTTATTTTCTTCGGAAATGGAAGCTGAGCTGTGTCAGGCAATAAAAATGTCTGCGGTCCCCCCACAATGGAAATGATCCGATGTACACAGTACTGCGTAGTACTTTTGGGGGCATCGAGCTGCCACGGCTGTTTCCGCAGCTGTGGTGACCCGCCAAGTCCTCGTCTGCGTCCGAGCTGCGATTCCGGAGTCGGTTTCCCGCCCGAACCTCGGAAACGGCGTCAGAAAGGCTCTGGAGGCCCCCAGATGCGCCTGCGCTCTCAGTGTGGAGCTTCCAGACGCCCGCGACCAAAATCAATAGTCTGGGAGCGGCGCTCTTTTCAACACGCGTCAACCCACAAATTTGCAGTGGCCTCCCCTCCCTCCCCTCCCTCCCTCCACTGCCTGCCTCGGCTGCAGCGTCCTGCCCGTCTCCCCAGCCCCCGCACCCCCCGGACCCCTCAGCTCCGACCCTCGGAGCCAATTAGCCTGGTTCCGATCGGCTGGGATCGGCCGCAGCGACAACTGCGCAGATTCCACCAGGTCTGCAGCTGCAGAAATCAAAGCGCAGGTTACTATGCGCGCAGTTTTTGGTGCCTGGACACAGCTCACAACTGGACAGACAGACAGACAGACAGACAGACAGACAGACAGCGAGCGACATAGCTCATCGCAATGCGGGTCTCTCTGTCCCCCAGTCAAGACACACAATTCGTCACGGTGCTGTCTGGTCTCGTGCGCTCGATAAGGCTTCACGAGCAGTGAACGTTTCCCCACTCAATGGCATTTGCGCTTCGCAACTGTAGTGACTGATGGTCCCCCAGGTCCGCTCCCCGTCGCACAAGGCCCCACTGCGCGGGGACGGGTGCAGCGTCTCAGGGTGCGTCGGTGCGAGGCCTTGATCTGTCGTGTCTCTCTGTCTGCGCACACCTCACTCCCTGAATACCTGTCTCACCGTCAACTCTTCTGTGTAATCGAGAAGCAGATCCACATTTGCTCAACAAATACGCAGTCTGTTCAACGACTCAACTTTTGCCTTGTCAGGTGTGTGTGACACACAGTGTAAGGCTGGAAATTTTTAAAATCACCTCTGGAAAAATCTGGAATCATATCTGCAGATTCTGGAACGCTGCCAAGACCTGGTCTGTGAACGGGAGTTGTTCAGATCATGTGCCTCACTCCTTTCTAGGAATTTTCCAGTGCAATCCAGACTGGCAAGGCGCCAAGATTTTTTCGCGCCATTATTGATTGTGGTGACGGAGGGGAAAGTAGTCCCTCCACTACAGTACTACGTCAGTGGCGGCGCAGCGATCCCCTCCCCTCCCACCTGCCAATTACGGCGCTTTCATCACGCCGCCCGCAGGTAATCGTGTTAGGGCCGTGGCGAATTGCACGTAAGGCAACCAACAATGGGCGACTTTTCGGAGGAGGATTTGATTGAAGCCAATTTCACAGAAGCGTAATGCATCATCCGACCATCTGGATTTTCTACGGCGCAAAAATGAAGAGAAAACTGCGGCTGCTCGCTGCCTGCAAAACTGCGTGGATTCACCGCAAATTGAGTTTGCCTCAAATGTTTCCACAGCTCAGTGACCTTTTCAGGACAGACGCACTGTTTTGTGATCGATGTTTACAACGCCTGCAGTCCAATGCACGAGAATGTCACAGCTTTGATTCGGCGCATAGCGGAGTGGGTGTTACGTCACAACCAAGACGAAATCAATCGTGAGGACAGGCGCTGAATGTCATCTGCGTGCGAGCGATTGTCCCTCCCACGTATAGTCATCTCACGTTGCTGTTTGGTTCACAAGGTACCGAAGTGCGAGTGTACGCCACTTATGTGCGCTGCTTTGGCTTCAACGTAGCGCGAGCCTGCTCCAGCCGGTGCGACGGGCAAATGAGCCTGACCCTGAACCCCCCCCCCTCGAAAACTAGAACCGCAAAAATTGAGGGCGCAAATTTGGATTGCCTCGTGATTTGTCCAATTTGGAGTCTCTACCCCCGAGGTTTGCCCTCCCTTTGTTACAACTTGATTCAATGAGCTCGTTGCCGTGAAATTTCAACGTAGCGTTCGAGTGCGTCTGAGAATAGCGCGTGTGTTCAAATCTCCACGACTGACGTAGTTCTGTTCACTGCAGGAGTTTCAAACGCACAACCAACACGCGACTCGCACAAGCATCGTCTGCATCAAATTCTCTCGATCCTGATTCTGAAACCAGAGGTGCGGATTTTACGAGCGAACATCACTGAAGCTTTGAATACCGACGCTCGTGTTTCATGTTTCCTGTTCACTTTCTGGTATGTATGCACGCAACAGGCATTGAGTGCCATGATTTGGCTTCAGGTGGTTCAGTTACATTGAGCGCTGAACCAGTTTCAAGACACGGAAAACACGAGATCAATCAGCAGAACGGCGACTACGCAGGAAACGATCGCAGCTTTGATTGGACGAGAGATACGTGACTTGATGCATGTGCGAAGAACGTTGCGCCGGTTTCACGCTGCCTGCGTCGTGCGTTGCGTCAGGCGTTGCGTCCCTGCCCTGACCAAAGTCAATACGGGGCCCACTGAACTTGCTGCAGGAGGAGCTCAGCGCACCAGACCCATTGTGAACCAGGCCTTGGGGTTGATTGACATCAGCCACGATTCACGTGACAACCGGACGCAGCGCTCAGAACCAGCGTTTTGCAACGAAATTTGTTCAGCAGAACGTTTTTCACTGGCTCACCTGAAACTGACCGGACAAAATCTGGACGTCACACTGTCCGCCATTGTTTCAAAAAACAGGTCTACGTCGTGCATTTGCTGAATCAGACTTGGTCGAGAACAAGATATGTTGGCAGGAACTTTTTGTTTTGTGGAAGTGAGAACAAAAACTTTTTTGTTCCAGCTCGTGACGTTACGATGAAACTACTTCTGTGGCAGACAGACAGACAGACAGACAGACAGACAGACAGACAGACAGACAGACAGACAGACAGACAGACAGACAGACAGACAGACAGACAGACAGACAGACAGACAGACAGA
>JAAUXT010095502.1_pt1 | contig 22098 bp, 16 predicted proteins | sample 7278171 | NCBI WGS metagenome assembly JAAUXT01 (sample SAMN14350112, study PRJNA611818) | marine sediment metagenome | isolation source: surface marine sediment (1.8m) | place: French Polynesia: Moorea | collected 2018-08 | reverse complement strand
GATTGTCTTCAATCACAGTTGTCAAATTTTGACTGCAAAGTTCTGATCGACAAGTTTGGATCGCTCAGAAACTCGTCAGATGCGCGCAAAACTATTGGAGTCCCCCTCGTACAAGTCTGGAAATCTCTTTGAGATTCTGACAAATAACTCTGACAACCCACTGGCCTGTGTTTCGGAACAGAGAGTGCGCATATGAGCAACTTGTACAGTCATCACTTGATGCCATTGAAGGTGAAAATCTGGTGCACACAATGTGGGGCACATTGTGGGTACAAATATGTGGTTCAAAAATATACTTTTGTGTTTTGTACCCCAAACAATGCCCAAGGTATCAGAGAACAAAATAGAATAGTTTTGAATATTCAGAGCTAAACATTCAGAACAGTAGATTTGATATGTTTGGACATGTTTCTTTTCGGTTTTTTGCTTTATCTAAGAAATAAGCAACATTTGGTCAAGATGATTTTCCTCTGCTGGAGGGGCTTTCAGAGGAAGTGAATGTTTGGTTGAAATCATGAAAATGTTGACTGCTTTTCAACTGCTGAAATTGAAACTTTGATGTTTGGGAGTTTCAGATTGCAAAAGGATGCTCACCAGATTATCCATAAATATTTGGTGCAGAAAAAAATATTGGTGGCTTGCTTGGGGAATTGGTTGTTTTTATGCCCACGGAATTGAAAAATATTGTGTTGCTTTTTGTGACGTGGGGTGGGGAATCAGCAAAATTTGAAATTTGCTTCAAATAGGGGATTTGCAATGTGACATTTTGCACTGGTTGTGAATGTTTTGTGGCTTATGGTACATTTGCATGAAAAGTGTGAGGCTTATTGTTATGGTATAAACTGGTATCTTTGCAAATCAATGGAGGTGTTGCAGGGCCATTGTCACTTGTACAAAGAAATATTCTTTATTTTCGAGCAAAAAGTGTCAAAATTGAGTGACTGGCCAAACTCATCATGAAAAAATGCTCTTTTTTGTCAGTGTTACACTTGATGGCACAGAAGATTCAGTCTTTTGTTTGTGGTGGTGGTGTTTTGAGGTATTGGGTCAAAGAGCAAGTCAAACGACCAGGCTGAATTCGCAACCAAAACTCAAATCACCACGAGGTCTGTGGACAAAATATTTCCACACATGCATCACTTCACGTCAGAGGCTTCAGGAAAAATTCACACACACGAAACAAAATTCATGTCAGGGAGATCAGCCAACGAAGTCTGCTCATGCGCGTTCAAGCTGTTTTTCCATGAATAGGAAGATGCTCCCTGAATGGACCACACACTGAAAGACCAATTGAACGGTTCGCTTGCAGAATTTTTCTTCGACAATGCTGACACGACTGAACGATGATTCCAGTACTTTCAAAGCAGCCAAGGTGTGTCTTGTGTTTCAACTCGCTCCTTTGTTAGCTTGTCAATTTTTCGATTGCTTGGTGTTCAACCAAGGCTGAAGATTCACGAATTAAGCGAAGCAATGAGCAGGTGATGAATTTGACCAGTGATCACGTTTGGATCTACAAGCCATGAACCTGAAAAGATTTCCCAAATTCTGATTTCAAAAATACGGAACGATCAACAAAAAAGAGATCAAAGATAAGAAAAGAGTGCGCGGCACCTGACACGCTCCACACCCATGTCGGCGTGTGATACTGTGTGGAACTGGTTCTCCTTATTTTCCGACTCGTTTGTGTGGAACACAGACACAGACACAGACACACACACACACACACACACACACTCACAATCGACCAGGAATCTCGTGTCAATTTTGGAATCACACATCACGGGAAGGATCAAGGATTTGGTCCATTGATGGTCCTCACCTTGAGAGATGCAACGCGACAAGAAGGTACCCACACTCGCAACGATTGAACATCTCAGACATCATGCATGGGAATGCGTGCGTAGCAATTGAGAGATCTGATGGCGACAACAGCACCTTTTGTGTCACGCAAACCACGAATAGAGTGAATCACGAAATGTGTGTCAGGTATGCTCAGAGTCCAATCTTGATGCGAAGAGAATGAGCACTAACGATTTCCTGGAATGAAATACCCACCTCAGAATACACACCCCATTCAACCGTAATTTGTGCATTCAAAATCTGACAGCTTTATTGAGGGTCTGCAACATGGCTGTTTTGATCCTTTGGCGGTGAAATGAAAACCGTGGTAATGTGATATTGGTGGACTCACACTGTGTTCTGCGGCAGTCTGAAAAAGTTGTCTAATACGACACAGGCAGATTCTCGCTGAAGGGGAATGATGTCCATCGCTGATGCCGGGTTGGCGCTGTGCATGGGATCCATGAGGTCTGCATTCGGTCTGAAGTATCCCAATCAGTGTGAGCTGGATGCAAACAAACCGCCCACGCACAAAAAAATGCTTGGGACATTCATCATTAATTTACACGAGGGTAAAAAGCAAACTGGCAACATTGATCATCCTCAAGTTTTGCACCAGATTTGAGTGTTGCCTGTGACAAGTGTGGTGCACCATGTTCCCACAAAACAAGAGACAGATCAAATACGAGAACGCGAGCGCAGTGTTCGCGAGTCTCGTAAAGCCAAGGCTGTGGGTCTAATTTTCGAGAAAAGCGACTGGCAACGAAAGCGCCAGATGAGTTGTTTCGCAACGAGCACTGCTGCAAATTTTAATTTTGACGACATCAAAAAAGTCTCTGAAAGACATTCATCCAACAGTTCCAACTGCTATGACGGTTTCCACATCGTGAGGCGAACAATGCAATTTTCAAAAGGAATCACATGTCTTTGATCATCGCTGCATTTTCCGACAGGTAATCGTTTCCTCTTTTCATTTCATTGCTGGTTGTGATGTTAATCTTCCTTGCGATTCTGAAAGGTCAGCTCCAACAACTGTGACTCAACGCACATTGTTTCCTTGAAAACCGACTCCACAAGTTGACCCTTGTGCGCCGCGGAGCCTCCAGATGGAGCTCAATCCAAGTGAACCCTCCTTGCACCAGGAAAGCTTTGCCATGCCTGGATGTTACTCGTTTTGACCAGGTGTTTCTTGTGCGACCGTTCTCCAACAAAACATGGACAGCATCAGGAGCAAAAAGGCCAGTGTGAATCTCCCCAAGAAACAATCCAGCAAACTCGTCTGTCTCTGTTTTCGAGCACATTCAAAATGGAGCCAAAATTTGCATAAGTGAAAGAACATCACTGCAATTATCAATGGTAATGACGCGATCTATCTTCGGACGTGCTGAGAATTAGTAAACTCAGAGACATCTGGCATGTGCATTGCTCATCAGTCGTAGGCCCCAGTCGGAAGTTATTCATCATTCTGAGCTTCAAGTGAAAATGAAACAACATAAACTTGAATGTTTGCGAAGCAGAGTTACTTGCTTGTGACCAATTCATCAAAAATACTCAAAACGAAAAAAAGAACGAAAGACAGAAAAAGAGACGGCGAACTATAGATTTTAATTCAACCCTCCCGCTTTCAGGCAACATCCCCATCTCCCGACCAGAAGACTTGCAACTGCACCCCCTAGCTGTCATATCAACCAGTCTGGAACAGCAACATATCTTCACCGAGCCATCTTCATAATTTCACTTTCGCACAGCCGCGATGCTGATCATTCAATTGGGAGGAAAACGAGGGGTTGTTTTGTCTCGGTGCCACCAGAACATATTCGAATGTCTCATGGACACTAAGTTGATTCTCTGCCCTTCAGGCAAAGGCATGGATACAGCTGTTAGCTTCATTACCATGGAAAAGCATTCAGCATGGAGAAGGTGTCGAGTCCACAAATTCGCAAAGAGAAGTTTGGGATGCAGAGCAAGGCGGGATGTTCGCTTTGCACTTTGGGTCACCTTGAAGGCGTCAACATTGAATCTTCAGAGCCATTTGACGCCTGATAATATTTGGTATGCACAGCGTAAGTGGAAACACCTCCGTCGTGAACACACAGAGACACTTCCGTCACAAATAGCGAGGCCTCTGATGTAGTCAATCGTGTCTTGAGAGCTCGTACGGACGATGCTGAGTCTCACACTCAAAAGGCACTTGGACCTCAAAGGACTCAGCCTTCTCCATCAGACCAAGCTTCAGTTTGACACTTCCAACCAAAATCATTCAATAGTTTTGTTCTCCAGACAGTCACTTCGAGCCTGGCTGCCAATCTGTCTTCGGTTCCGTAGAACTGCGAGCGTGTTTCCAAACACCAATGTCTACGAAATTCTAACGAGCAACAATGACATGGCGTTTAGATTTAGAGAGTCCTAAGGTGTGAGCCACAAGACGGGATCATCACCTGCAGATTTTCCACGGGACTCACTGAAAACATGTTGTGACAAGAAGCACTTTCAAGAGCAGATGGGAATCTGTCAACACGCATTCAGTCACAGGAATCGTGCCTGTGAAAATTAGATCTGCATGCGATATGGGTCGGGGCAAAAACAATAGTTGATTGAGTTCCGCAAAGCGTCAGTAGACATAAAAACTTATCAGAACAATTCAAGAGCAGAAGAACTGTTTTCACACAAATGCCAACAGGGTAAACGACGCCACAGTTCCAAGACTGACGAATTCACCACACAAAATCGCTTGGAGAGTGTACCAAATGCTCAGACGTTTCCTGGCAAGCAGCATGTCTCTGAAGACCCATTGCAACAAATCTCTTTCATCTGTTTCTTGCAAAACACAATCTCGAAGGTTGTCTGGGGCACTGCAGCACATTCCGACGATATCAATTCTGACCTTCGATTGCTTTGCTTGCTCTCGTAATCCTTTTTGGGGGAGCAGTGTTCGTTTTCAGTCTTTTTCATAAGGGCCGCACCTGTCTCACACAAGACAAACTTTTCAATTGAGTTTGTCCAATCTACGAGACAAGCTCAAAGAGGTTTCATTGTTGACTCTGCAGGGCGAAGAGCGTCTTCGCTGAAAAAATTTGTGTTGTGTTTTTTTTTTCTCTCGTGCAAAATGGCAATGGAATACTTCCAAAATAGACGAGCCCTTTTCACAAGATGCAACAAAAGATTCAATCCATTTCAGAACTGACAGTACACCAAAAGCGACTGACTGAAACTCAGCCTTGGTTTCGTTCTTGTTTCAGCAGAGGCCACATCAAGACACGAGCGCTTTTGTTCTGTGTCTGATGGCTGCACTAGTTTTCTCCCTTTTGAATCAAAGGGTCGGACAGAGCCTGCATTTGTGAACTGGCATTTTCTTCTTCTCGTGGAACAGAGCCCGGATTTGGCTGTCTCCTGCTCACAACAACGTCCTGAAGTGGCAGTTTCTTTGATCAGAGTTTGGAAAAGCGCAGGACTTCAAGAAAAAGGGCTTTGCGAAAATCTGTTCCCAAAGTAGCTGAGGGAAGCAGAGTTTTGACGCAGAGCCGGAAAGGGAAGCAGGAATAGAGGCAGATGCTAGAGACTGGACACAGAAGCTCCGTCTCCCAATATCACTGAGGTAGGACGAACGAAATTCAGGGCGATGGCCAACAAGCTGAAATGACGGCCAGTGATGTCAGGTTGCTGTGCTTTTCTTTCAGCAGACACGAAGTGGGACCGTTTGTGTTTTCTGTTTTGTTCCTCTGCAGACACACAGATTGGAACTGCGAACAACGAATGCAAGAATGAGAAACATGCAAGCGCCAAGGCCGCAGACACATTGCAAGGCTCCCTTCTTCAGTCTTTCTCCTATCCTGAAAGGAAATTGTTGAGCGGCTCAACGATCTGAACAGAATTGAACAATGCAGTTGTTCAAAAAGAGAAATGATTTTGACACACACCCTCATAAAGCTGGATAAACATGCATCCACAACTCCAGAATCTCTCCCAGAGAAAGCAATGTGGAAACACTGAATGTTTGTCTTGCTTTACAAAATGCACGGTGTACGATCCACGTGCGGTTCTCGGTGTCTGCACTTTCTGGAGCCAGAAACCTCCACCGTGTTTGGGAACGGGCTTGGGAAAAAACAACGTCTGAACTGCTTAGTTTTACCAGTGCATGGAAACTCGAAGAGAACTCTCTCACTCACCACGTGCTCAAAACTACAATCTGCGTCCAGATTTTGCAGAAACAAGCACACCACGATGGCAGAAGTCGCTTCTCCCGTCAGAACGCACACAAATGACATTTTGCTCGACAAGCATTCATGAAGATAACAGATTGCCACTATCACACAGCGTCGCTTTTGATTTGCGTGCCTTTCGTGTCCAATTGGGTGTTCCGTGCAAAGAATACGTGCTGCACGAACAATTTGCCGATTTTAAAATGAGTTCAGGAAGACGTCACACAGACGAGAGAACCGGTCAGACTGGGTCCTTCTTTCAAAGGGGCACCAGATTTCGTACGAGCTTAGTCGTACTGGCGAACGCTGAAGGAAATTGCAAACCAGGAGAGGGAATCCAAATTTTGCACTCGACTCAACCACATTGTGTTGGCACATGATGTTCCACCGACAAAGTGCAAACTGTTCGGACCTACAGCAGATCACGTACGCTGCATGGTTCACAGCAAGAAGAACGGGGCAGAGACATCTCAAGAAAGGTTTTTTGCCAAGAAACACTCGAACAGATGAATGTTGCGATGTTTGGGTATCGAATCATGTGCAACATGATGGCAACAAATACGAGTTGACTCCAGTCCACTGGAAGGACCGTCGGCATCTGAAATTTACTTCTCTGTCATCGAGACTTTGTTCATACTGTCTTGATACCACGTCAAAGTGAAAAAAAAAAGCGCAGGAAAATACAAATGGACACAGTGATTTCTGCTTAACAAAACGTTCTGCAATCTGGACCTTGGCACAAGTCGGAGAAACAGTGAATCGCTGACCAAATGTGGCAACCAGCTGATAATGGCTCTTTAAAAGCCATCACAGCTGTGAGAGTCTTAATGACCCCATTTGGGTGCTGCATGCCTCACACAAGAAGCTGAATGCAGACACAATCCAAATTTTTGGGCCCCATGCAACAGTTCAGTGTGCATGTGCACGCGACATGAAAAACGACGGGTAAAAGCAGCTTTTTCAAAATTGTGGCTGACTTGACATTAATTCTCTTGAAATGTTCAACAGCCTACCGGAACACATTTCAATGGCGAGACATTAATGCTGATTGTTTGCATTACAAATTGCTGCACTTTTCAATTGCAACGTTTATTATTTGTTTTGGCTGATGCATTTCCGATGGGCAGGAGCTGTGAGCATCCACAATCAATTGTGCCTGCACTGATCACCGCATGCAGGTCAAGGATTCACTGCATGCACCCATGTTACGGCCATTGACACTGACAATCTGAAACATGACATTTTTCAGGTGGCTTATGGTTCAGTTTACGCATTCCCTTTGTTGCGTCGCCAAATGCAAACATTCCCTGTCTCAAGAGACTTGTGTTCTCTGGTTGTGTACTTGTTTCAGCAGGTAAGCGCTCACAAAGGCCAGTCAAACGAAGCGGAGAAAAAGTTCAGCCTCACTGCTTCCCAATAAACCCAAATTAATTTTTGTGCTTGTCTAACCAAATGAAGCAAATTGCGAAACATTCAGGCCAAATAATTGCACGTTGAAAAAAAACCCCATTTCGTTTGCAACTTTCAAAGGATGCAGCACAGACTACAGACCAACATGACGTCGCAGATATGAGAAGACACCGCCGAACACGGTGACCGGAAGTCAACGATGATCACACCACACAAAGGAAATTGGAAACAAGAACACTTTACCCAGGGTAGAGCCGGCAATTCTTTTTTTCTGGCGGCGGGAAGGGGTTCCAATTGATCCATTCAAGGTCCAAGTAGCGAAAAGCAATGTTCCTCACTCGTGACGGGTGGAATCGGGTTCCGGCACACCGGTGGAACGAAATGAAGAGACACCTGATTTTTGACACGGGTGTTTGGCCATTTCAGGTGGGAGCCTGAAACAGCTAGACATATGCCTCCCCATTTCAGTTTGGGGGTGAAATGGTGAAGCACCCTTGCCTTGTGCACTTGGAAATTGTTCACCCCATGTTTGGCCATGGCCAGACACCTGTGCCTCCTCATTTGGGGTGTTTGGCCTGTTTGCCCATTTTGTTGCACCGGGGCGATGCGTGTCAAACAACAGAACTCGGACGAAGAAAATGTTGTGGATGTTGTTGACCTTTGTCCACAGACTCATTCGAAAGCTCTCATGCTGCCAGATATCGTTCTCAGGTTCTCATCCCGCTGTCGTTGATCGTGGTTACACAGGGGATGATCTTCAACTCCCTCATCTCTGACAATTGATCTGCGACCTGGTGTGATCGGGACCGACTTGTGGTTCCCAGCCTTCTCTCCTGCCGGTTTGGTCAGTGAGACCGAAGTTTCAGAACGCCCCCCTCCACCCAAATAACAGCACGTTCAACATAAGCATGGGTCTCGTTTCACAAAAACTTCCAACTTTTTCCCGAGTTCTTCTCGTTAAATTCACAACCTGTAGACACCATAACGACACATGTCAATTACAAACCTATTTTATGCTCATTGCTCAACAAATCTATTGTGGAAGAACGATCGATCGATCTTTATTTCTGTTCAGGGGGTGATCCACTTGCATTTGGGGACAAAAAAGACTTTCTGTGGGAGTCGTAAAGATCAGGATGATACAGCCGTGTTCGAACTGCGGCTTTGTGGCCGGAACATGCAAAAGTAGCTCCATGGAGGTCTTATGAAATTTTGCCTTCCGCTCACTGTGCATTCCAGTCGCGAACATTTCAGTCGCTATGCATTCCAGTTGCTCTGCATTCTGGTCACCATGATATGATATATTTTTTGTGTGTCTTTTTTGTTCTATATAGTTGTGCGAAGTCCCTTTAGGGCGAAGCACCATGTGGTAGTGCAGTGTATGGCAAGGTGCCCCCCTCCCCCTTAACCCCCTCCCCCTCCCCCAACCCCCTCCCCCTCCTGGAGCCCCCTGCCCCCAGACCCCCCTGCCCCCAGACCCCCCTGCAGAAGACAAGGAGGATAAGGAAAAATCGGCAACATTACCAGCAAGGGACTTTGCACTGCAGTTGCCTTGAGCACTGCTTCTTATTTTTATTTTGGAGTTTACCTGAATTATATGAACTACAAAAACCCATCCAAATACACTCAAAGTAAACCAAAATCTTTGTCAATTTATCCAGTTTGGACACTTTCCTAAAAACCCTAAATTTTGTATTCAAACTTTGACCAATCTTTGTCAATTTATCCAGTTTGGACACTTTCCTAAAAACCCCAAATTTTGTATTCAAACTTTGACCCCACCCAAAAACCAGGTAGAAATTTTTGAAAATGAAAAAAATTTAAGACACTGGTCCAACACCCAACCAATCAAACATTTATAATTTCTGCAATATCACCTACTTTTTCAAAACCTCACAAACCCAAAAATTCAAGCTTGACAAATTCCTCACTCTTACTTTCTTCTTGACCTGAATAAATTAAAAAAAACCCCAAAAGATCCAAATTTGAAATTCACCTTCACTAAGAAAGTGTTGTCCACATGTTTCACTTCCTCAATGCCTGAAGGTGACCATTTCGGTCGCTTAAAAATTTGAGCAACCTGAAACGATTGCGTAACCCACCTGAACAGCCAAGCTGAGAATGTGCTGCAGAAAGAGAGCACAGAACAACACGAAGCCTTGCCAACAAACATGTGAGTTGTCCTCCATCATTTGTTTGTTGGGCTAAACCCGATCACACGCAGTTTGCACTTTAATTGCGTGTCACACAGCTTTCCCAGTTAGCTTCTGCCGTGCACACGCCATGGACAAGCGAGACCCAGACTGACATTTATGAGGAATCTCAGGGAGAACTTGACGGGGATGCGCTGTCCCGGAAAAGATGCAGGTCACAGTTCAGACAACAAAGCTGCAATTTATTTCATTTGACTCAAAACGTCTTCAGCATGGAAAAGCGCAACGACAATCAATCGTTTGTTTTTCAGCCGTGAATTTCAAAAGAATTTTGAGGTAAGAAACTTTCCGAACACAATGTTTCATGCCACGCCACAAAATTACACGAAAAGATTCGGGAAAGACAACGGCAACGATGAAAAGTGCGGGCGAAACTTGAGCTTCCAGGGACATTCTTTCCAGCACAGGACTTATCCAAATAGCTTTCACTTTATTGACACTGACAAAAGTTCTTGTGTCTCCCATCAGGCTCTCAATTCTGGTCCTGCACTCCGTGGATTACTTTCGTGCGAACCCATTTCTTAGCCAAGGCTGAGCAAACGGGTGTCCCGCACCTGTGCATCATGATCGGCAAATTCAGGACGAAACTTTCGAGGAAAGGAGCATGACTGTTAATGTACTGGCTTAGTCCGGGGATACATCGATCATCTCAACTTGGAAACGGCGCCGAAATGTGTTTGCCCGCATAGTCATCTCTGAACAAAGCCTTTGTTGCCGAATTGCCGTTTGTGTCCTGAGCGGCACTGACTCGACGAAGTGTTTCAAACAACATTCAGAAACAAAGCCAAGGCAGTTGTCAATCTCATAACTGTCTATTTTAGTTTTGCTTTTTGCACAGTTATGCACTGGCAGCAGGTTGAGGCAGTTTGACCCTTTGATCACCACTGGGAGTCAAATATTTTCAACAGTGATCACTCTCCAGCAACTCAAATCAGGAGTAGCCCAACAAAATCTGTCAACAGTGCATGTTCCCCCTGCGCAGTATAGATCAGGGCTGACCACCACCAAGGCTGAGGGAGAATCACCACTCAGCGATGATTGTGTTCTTGACGCGACTGTGTTCAAGGCTCTGCTTTCTTGGTGACAACTGTCACAGGTTGTCTCGTTTGACCAGCGCAAACAGAAACCAGCTTGAGAGAAATTCCCCTCGACCGACTGGAGGTCCAAAAGAAATCATCTCACTGGTCAGACTGAAAACATGACCGTGCATTGTGCATGACTCACAAACCCAACCTTTATGGCCGCTGAAGCAATAATGCGATTGTTTTCTGTCCTGTCAAATTATGTTTTCACAAAAAGTCCCCGCAGGCATGGGAGCTTTCCAGATTCTGCTGAAAACTTGGTTCTTTCGCAGTGATAGATTTTGGAAACCCAGCGATGCAGACCACACTTTCGTCTTATGGTGCAATGTACCTGCGAGAAAACTTGAAAACCGATTTTGCGGTTGCTTTTCAGAGGGATCTTATTTGTCGAAGAGTCCATGGGTGTGGATTCCTCATCATGTGTTCAATACGTGTTTGCCAAAACAACACATCTGAGATTGACTGTCGATTGCGTTGATCAGATAGATCTGTAGCACAGACCCATTTTACCGATTCAAATGCTGTCACACTGCGAGACTTCACTTTCAGACGAATTGCAGTCCGAGGAAGCAGCACTAAAAGTGACCGGTGTTTGAAGCATTCAATGTACTTCAAAGCTCAACATTTACGTCTGGAAAGCAGGAGTCCCTCAGCACCGAATTGCAAAGCAAAACTCCCAAAAGTCAAGCTCACTCAATATCCTGAAAGCAATTCAACAAAGAAAACTCTTGTGACAAGTGCGTTCTTTGATGTTGACGGGGTAATGGTGGTCTGCTCACAAACGAAAATCCGGTGCTTTGCAAGAAAGCTCTCAACAAGCGCCGTGCACTTTTTTCAATTCAAGACAAAACAGTGCAACACTGAAGCAGTTGAAGAAAGTTTCATTGTCACGGTTCTCCTTTGGTTTCCGGAGAATGAATTCACGTTTCTCTGTGTACGACACACGCATCAATGTCTCTCAGAGCCAAATACCTTCGTCTCCTCGGACACTCGTGCACGTCTGTGAAGTGCGTAAACGTGAACCCGCAGAAACCATAAGCGTGAGCGCTCGACCTCAAAAATGCAACCACAACCCACTCAACACCGACCACCAAACGACGCACTCCTCAGCCCCTTGGTTTTCAAAAAATTCCCAGGCAGTCGATGTGAACCATTGGCTCATTCCACTGGGAATGCTTTTGATCTGTAATGAAAAGTGAAAGCAAGGGGGTATCGCAATGAGGGTGTGGTCAAACGAAGCCATCTTGTTCCGGTTCGGAACCTGCACACACTCATGTGTAACTTTGATTTCTTGCAAATCAAACTGCACTTTGCAAAATCAAACACAAATTGAGAATTGACGCAATGGCGTTGAACACCCGCTCCCCAGACAGGACAGAGTGACACACAAGTTGTGTCACCTCGGATTTGGCCACCCTCAACAGCTGGCAGGGCGAAGGGGCTGGACAATCAAACCTCCACATCCTTACAATTTCCAGCTGATCTTTGACTCTCGGGATCATATGGACATTTTTGTTTGGATGGCCAGGCACTCCAAAATTCTGTCAAAAGACACTGTACATCCAAAGTTCTAATATCCATCTGACCTCCATACTCTTGTTGGACTGCGGACACGCAGAGACAGTAGGCAGAGCTCATCAGCCGCCTCGCTTGGTGACAAGAGCCGCTGTTTTGTTTCCAAGCCTCAAGAGTGTCGAAAATTTCTTTCGCACCAAACAGGATTGTTTCGGCCAAACATCACTTGCTTGCTCAAGTGACACTCGAGTTTGTACCTTCCTGTTTGGTCAAGAAGCTTCCTTTCCAATAAATTGCACACATCATTTTTGTTTTCTTTTTGTACTTGCAGGGCGGGACAGAAGCGGTGCTACTTGATTTTGCTATGCATGATCATTCTCATGAACCAGACGTGCAAGTCGGGAGAAGTGGACATCACAGCTCTGTATGTGCAGCAGGCCCCGATTAGCTGGCCACAGGCCGTGTACGGCTACATGCTCGCCACTGACTGCGCCTGCATGGGCCTCAGCGTCTCACTCCTGTCCACGCTTCTGTCCAAGTGAGTACACCATCGTTCGAACCTGTCCTGCTCCTCTGCCTTATATAACGAGACACACGCGCACATGGGAGCACGACGGGAAAGAATAGCGTGACCTCGGACAAACCAATAGCAATTAAGGTGCAATGATTTGAGCGATGACAGGTTCAATTAAGCTCGTTGCACCTGCAACGCCATTCTGCTGCAGCCTCACGGTCGCGGTAGCATCAGTTAGCAGACTGCAACCTTCAGAGTTCAGTTGCATGAAGCATCAATAAAAAACAAACGGGACCTCATTGGGCAAAATATACTTTCTGTGGAGAAACAGATTCAAGAACTTAGACCTACTGCTGTTTCCACGTTCGGCTCAAGAAAAGATGTAACAGACCCAGCTCAAAATGTTCAACGAACTGCCGTCAGAATTGCGTGCCGTGGTTCCGCTTGTGCGCACACACAGGGTTACTGTGTGAAATCCCACGGCTCTCCCCCCACACACACACACACTTGTGCAGTCCTGCAGTGATATCGACTTCCACTGCAACACTATTTGTTTCTCACATGTTTGACAAACTCTTTTGTGTCAGTTTCTCGCGCCATTTTGCAGCCACTTGGGTCTGCACGACGCGACGATCGTGCTGGTCGGGTTGGCGTTCAAGGCGGTGAAGCTGAGCGTGCTGGGCGGCGCCACCACGTCCTGGGCCGTCTTCCTCGCCGTCATCATCGGCAGCCCCAACGCCCTGCTCATCGCCGGGTCAAGGTGCGCCGGCCAACTTCATCTGCGCTCGTTCCGTCAACAATTCTCAAACCGAGTTGAATAACGCTTTCCCAATATCACTTGAACACATGGGAATCCGTGTTCACAGCTTTGTTCGCTGAATCGACACCAAACTGCAGAAATGAACTGATTCAGTGTCGTTCGTCTGGGTCCACGTTGGTTTGCGGCCTTCGTAAAAGTTTATGCCCACCCTGTCTTTGCAGGTCTTTGGTCAGTAAGTTGGTGGACGCCACGGACATAGGCAAAATCTTCGCCCTGATCGCCATGGCGGAGACGATCTCGAACCTGGTAGGCTCCCTCGTTTTCACAAACCTCTACGGAGCGACCTACAGCGTCTACCCTGGTCTCACCTACTTCATCATGGCCGCCATCTACGTCGTTCTGGAGTTCATTTTGATATGGCCGGCCATCAATATGATCCAGGGCAACCACGAAGTGGACGACAAAGAAGAAATTGTGTTGATCTCAAGGTCAACGTCCCAGGACAGCTGCTTCGAAGAAGAGACCTCCCCACACACATAACAGCTTGGCGACAACGAAAATTTTACATTTGCAAAGGCATTTCAATTTTGAACGAGTGAAAAGCTTGAAAATGAAACGCACCGAGTTGCGTCCCAGTTTGCAAGTGCAGCGCGAAGGCCCAACAAAAGTCCGTTGCTTTGTCTGACAACACTCTGTCCATGTTTTGTTGTGGACCAGCAGTGGCACAGAGAAGGGTTGCGATCTTAAAAGCAGAGAAGACAGACGAGACTTGGCTGTGTGCACTGACACAGACGACGCGCTGTGTTCTCCCCAGGAAGATCACAGCAGCAGCGGAAGAAACAATTTGCAACAACACGTTTTCAAAACTCAACGGCCATTGCACTTTTTCTTCCTATTTGTTGTTTGGTGATCGAGCTGAATAAAATTCGACAATTTTTGGTTGCAAGCTTTCAAACCTGGGGTTGTTTTTATCTGTTACATCTGAGCATGTTTTCTGGGTTGGGAGCAATTGAGTTCCAGCAAACCCAAGTGTTCGATAACCATCACAGATGCTCCTGTTGGCTTTCATAATCCAGATGTACCTTTTCCTCAAGTGGTTTCAAAAACTCTCTGGACTTATTTTGCGAATAAAGAAGATAGATCTATCGTGTTCATCGTCGTTCGGTTATTTATTCTTTTGCCTTGAAGGACGTGAAATTACAGTTGGTCATCCACACGCACACATTGGTACCTGCATTTTCTCGTGTTTTCTTTGGGCATATCACAGATTTTATGAACAGTATCATCGGTGGCGCAGGGATCTCGCATTCAAACTGCGCGAACACGGCATTTCTCAACGTTTTAACGATAATTCAAAGATAATTCGCGACACTGAAGACTGCAAACATGCAATGCACGTGCACACAACTGTTTCTATTCCATTCTCAGCTCACCTACTACTCGGGAGCAACAACTGTGGTCTCTTGTTTGTCAAGAGAACTTCGTACAACAAAGTGCATTTCGCTAGTTGGTGACAATTATCACAGATGAAGGGTGAAACAAAACCGATCGAAAGAAATTCATGTCACGTGCTGTGATTGGTCTTGACCAATCCTTACATCTCAAAATTTCGATTTAAAACCATACACTTCCCAAAATTCTCGTTTTCACAGTTGCTGCACCACAACGCCAGCACCAGCACCATCTCTGCTACTCCTGTTACCGGCGGGTGACGAAGCATGTCAGTACCTCAGAGTTTGGAGTCGATACTCGGCTTCTTCACCCACTCTGTCCACCAGTCTGGTCGCTCGAGGGCCCCCGGAGTACTCATCATCGTGCCGTAGATGTTCTTGTAGATCTGAAAGAGAGAAATGAGTGACTTCAGACTGCAACCCGATGCCCATATTTGACACTCGCATTCTGCCCCGAGACTCCCACAGTCTGCCCGAAAAATAAAAAACACTGGGGCGCAAACATGTTTGCGTTTCCTGTGCGCACGCATCAGATACAAGAGGCTTGCACTCGCAATGAAATCTCCTCTGGAGTCTTTCGTTCTCTGTGACGTCAACACTGTGTCTGGGTTCCTTTGCTTTCCAAGGCATCTTCGGTACATGACTCTATGAGTCAAGACCACTCAATAAAAACACTTTTGGCAGTGTTGACGAGTGGTGCAGATATTGAGCAGAGCCTGCTGTTGTCAACCAAAAAGGACGTGGTCATTCCTCACCTCACCATTGGAATGTCCCAGGGCGGAATGTAAGATAAAATCTGGCGGCGCGATCGAGTCGACAAGAGCGACGGCGTCGTTTTTCAAAGCGCCGCACAGCGTCACGACGGCGTCACGCAGCGTCACTCCCGACGCCGGGTCACTCAGGTAACGGCCTGCGCCGAGAAACAAAGGTCTTGAAGTAATGTGTGCAGATTGAAAACAGTGCGCACCACTACAGAGATTGTGCGATGTGTGTGTGGTACGCACCCATATACAGAGTGGCGAGGTGTTTCTCGAGCCTCCACAACGAGAAGAGATCGCAGAGTTTCTGCAGCACCGTCTTCAGTTCTCGTGGACTCTCCTCAGTGACGTACGTCTGGAATCTCCGGACGATGAACAACTGAAAGCAATGGGCCCCATGGTTTTCACGTGTTCGAACATGCAATCGCTTCTTACCGTCGCGAATTTGGCTTCGTTGTCCAACGCGTTATTCGTTCGGGAGTCCAGTGTGCACTCTCTGACTCGATGTCCCCCTCAATGCCCTTGGCAAGAGTGTTTACCTCGATGAAGGCGATGGAGAGCGACCTGCAGTAGTACACCTGGCTGTTGTTTCTCGCAGTAAAGGCGTCGGGGGCACTGCGCAGCTCGGCGCGCATCTTGGCGGCGCTTTCCTCCAGCAGGTGGCACACCAGCCACTCGTACGCAGCGATCGCGTCTGACAAGTTCAAACAAATTTTGTATCACACTTCCGTGAGGTGCGTCAGTTGACAATACCTCGGGTGTTTCCGCCAAGCTCATTCTTAAGAACAACCGAAAGCAACGGTACACTTCTCTGACGAACGAGGAAATCACATAAATTTACCTTCTGTGCCAAGTCGGCCTTTCTGCAACACAACATCTCGTTTCCTGATAATGTTGTCGATATCGTCGATGAAGTCGATGGACGCCAGAGGAGACGACAATGTAGCTCCTGCAACAGCATTGGACATCAAGGGCACCATATTAAAGGTATTTTTTCGAACAACCAAGAAAAGTCAAACACAAACCACCAACCTTTCCTCTTTTGTTGAAGAATGTCAAGAAGATAGTTGGACGTTTGTTGCATGAGAACGTTGTTGTCGCCTTCGTACGTCAGGTTCGGGTCATGGTCGTTGCGCAGATCTCCCAGTCTGCTCACTTCAATTGGAAAGGTCAACGGCGGTGGATGTCAAGTATCACCGACACAACAACAAGATCGACACTTGCTCAGTCTCACAGAAATCAGACACCGTAGCATTGGGTCCTCCCGCCTTCTGTCCGTGGCCCAATGCTGTTTCGGCCAGTCTAAAAAATATTCATTTCCAGCGGCAGCGAGAGTGAGGGTGGGGTGGGGCTCTGATCTGTTTGACATCCCACTGTGGTGGAAGTTAGGATGGGGTATGCCTTCTGCAAAGGCGTGACCAAGAAACACACGTCGACTGAGCTTTGCAACGGTCAGCCTGACCGCCACCCCAACACGCAACACCTGTACGAGTGCACTTACTCTTGAGGTAGCCGTGGCCCCCGCACGCCTCCCGCGATTCTTGGATGGCGTCGCGCGCCAACCACCCGGCAAGAGGCTTCCCAGCGCACGAAACGGCGTGAATCTCCCGACCCAGGTCCACCTGCGATGAGACGTGGGGTTTCATTGAGAGCAAGTGCTTCACATCCACTTGCGTTTGATGCCCCAGTGAGACCTTTCAAACGCACGATTTTTGTCAAACTGTGAATTTCACCCAACGCCAGGACGACGCGAGGCCATTGCATATTTTTGTCGCAAACAGAAAGCAGCTAATAGCAATGAAGTGTTCCGACCTGTCTCTGGCTCGAGTCCTTCATCATCGCTCCGACCGTCAGCTCGATGTAGTTCATGAAGAAGGACCGAGAGAAGTGGTGCAGCGCGTATGCCGCAGCGACGTACGGAACCAACCGCCATTGCTGCAAAGACGCAAACATGACCATCAAAATTGTGCTTTGTGAAACAAAATATTTTACAGACAGGGCACACAAAGAGCCGACTCGTCGGTCCTGACCTGCAGCTGATACTCCAGCACTGGGACTTCGTCCTTCCCCGGCGGGCCGAACTGTCTCCGAGCAGCCGAGTAGCGAATCGAGATGACTATCGCTGACTTCAGGTTACAGGATCCCATCCCGATGATGCCCACACGACCTCCCGACAAAGCTCCCAACGCAGCACCAAACCTCTTGTTCGGATCCTGTGAAAGGCAACTCGACGTACAGTATTGCCTCGAAAGCAAAAACAATCACCACGATCAAGAAATTTTGCTCCACAATATTTTTGTGTCACAAGGCAAAGTGTGAAACCAGTGTTGACGAATGTGCTGGTATTTTCAGTATTGGAATATTCCTCAGGATGTAAAGAAGTGACCTTGTACGGCGTGACGTATCTTCCATCGGGTGTCACGTCGCCGGTTCGGTTGAGTATGTTTTCACGTGGAATGCGCACTTTGTGGAAAGAGACAAACCTGAAAAATTGTGGAAATAGACAGCATCGTAAAGGGCACTTCTACAGTATCTCAGCTGACTGTTCTTTCAAATTACCTTCAGTTTACACAGACACATCAATGCCAGTGTTGTCAAACACAGTTTTGCCTTGACAGAGACATCTTCGGGGTTATTTTTTCTTGTATGGTTTCCGTCCAGCTTGCCTTACCCGTTGTCAATCCCGTTGAATCCCAATTTTTCTCCAATGTCGCCAACAAGTACGCCTGGTTCAGGCAGCAATGTCTTCGGATTTCTCACTTGTACAACAAAACTGAGAATGGAAAAAGTTGGGTATCAATCAACCCACGAACGCAAACAAGCCCAGTAGAAAATCGCACATCTGGGAAACAACGAGGCACCTGTGCAGTCCGTGACAGACCCCGTCTGGTGTGTACAACTGCGCATAGACAATCGCGTGCGTGGCAGTCTTCCCCAAGTTTCCAACCCACATTTTCGTCGCTTCAATATCCGGGGTGGTCAGCTCAAACTCCTGTAAGCATCGAGGAACGGTTGCAAAGTATTCGCGAGACACCATTGGGCGACAGTTGAGGAAATGGAGTACCCGCGGACAATTCTTTTTCTGCAATTGTTTCCTTGCCTGTGTACTTGGAATGTATCGCGCTTCGGTTCTCATTCCCTTCGTGTTCGTGCCGTGGCTCATCTCAGTGAGTGCAAAGCACCCGTAAATCTACCAATAGAACACACGAGGAATTGACGAAGTTCTTATCACTGAAGTGCGTGATGTCAGACATGATCAAGGTCGCGGAACTTCAATCAAGGCGTTTTCAATGCAAAGGTCGAGTCAGCTGACCTCAAAGTTCTTGCACGCGTCGGCAAACTTTTCATGCCTCTCAGAACCGGCTGCTCGTACTGTGTTCCCGAACATCTGCAACGGAATTCACAAGACTGCAGAAAACCGCACGATTAATCCATTTTGAAGTAAATTTCTGTTTGTGCCGAGAAGTTTTTTCTCCAGCAGGATATTTCAACCAAACCAAAAACAAGCAAAGACATGAAATTCCACAAACAGACCACAAACAGAAAATTACTTGGTCACGTACCCTGAGACTGAGGGTGTACCTTCCATACAGACTGAAGTTATACATTCCTAAGATTTCTGCCATTGCAAATTCGCGTATGGGATTTGCAAACAATTCTTCGTCAGGTACAGGGTTCATTTCAAATAGCCTTTTTGTTTGCAGAAAAACTTTTTCGATTTGTTCTTTGACCGTCAAGGATGCCAAATCCCGACTGAAGACTGGGTCCTTTTCAAAACTACTCCACATGCGATGCTACAACGAAATCACAAGTCTGAAAATCATTGTGGATAGAAATTTACACTGAAGTTCAGCCCGTATCGGCTACTCGTGGACGCGTCCAGGATGTACAGCATGTCTCCGAGGGCGTCGCCTTCCAGTGGCGAGACCGACGCCTTCCCCTTGATCGACGCCCACTTTTTCTGGAGGTTCCACTCAAACATTTTTTTCACTCTTCTGAATGCGACGTCATGTTTCTTGGCCACAGGCCATGTGGCAGACATTGGTTCCTCAAAGATTGGTTCTGCCTCCATATGTCTGACGATGAAATGCTGTGCGGAAACAAAGACACTTGCTCGCATGAACAAACGAAAGTTTGTGCGGTACGAAATGGTTTGTAGCTTGTACTCAAGCGCAACTCCGACCAAGAAAGGTCCAATTTACAGAAAGCTTTGGGTGCTGTCCTGAACACCCCCACACCACATCAATCTTTGGGGAATTCTGAACTCGTTGAGGTGCCTGCCGATCTGCGAGGTTCTATCATTTAATTCGTGGAATCTTCATGATCTGTGACGACCGATTTGGCCGCAAATTGCACAGCCATTCAACTGTTTGTTACGCAATGTTGACAACAACAGTTGTAGTGATATCACAAGCACACAGGTTGGTATCTCAGGAGAGACTGTCCCTGAGGGTGGGAACCTCCATTCCAATCACACCATCTGGTGAGCAGTGGTTCCAACTACTTTTTACAGCTGATGTGTCACACCACACTCCTCCCCCAGTAGGGGGTGCTGGCAGCATCTGACAATTTTTAATATTCTGAATATTTTTACAATAATTAATTAGATAGAAAATAGATGGAAAATAGCACAATATCACTATTTTGCTGGCTTTAGCCTGCATCCCTCCCCCCCCCATAGGGTGATCACATGATCATGCGACCTCCTCTCTGAAAAAAAATTGATGTGATTAACACCAAAGCATGGAGCGCTATCAAACAATCAATGGTCAGATGTTTAATCTTTGAATCCACAAGGCTGGGGCTACCCCCAACAGACCAACAAGTCATCGCTGCCATCATCTACCACTTTAACAGAGGAGCTCCCCTTCCAAACCAGTGTTTGTGCCTCGTGGTTCAACAGCTCGCGGCGACGTGCCCGAATCCGAACCATCAAGGTGAGTTTGTGGTTCTCAGTTCATGTCACCCCACAAGTGATCATGAAGATTCCACGAATTAAATGATTGAACCTCGTACCTTGAACTTCAGAACATCTTCTCCCTCCACGAAGAGTTTCATCTTTTTCCAATCAAATGAGGCCGACTTCCTGTAGCGATCCAAAGGCCCCGAAGGGAAGTCCCCCAGAGCCTCTGCCAGACTTGGTTCTCTGTCCATCTGATTGGCTGGTTGACCTGCAAACCAGAAGATTGCACTTGACAACTTGTGACGACAAGAGCTCTTTGACATTTTTCAACGCATGTTGACAAGTACAGGTATTTTCACCCTCTCCCCTCGAGCAGATCCTTGGGTACAACCCCCCCCCACACACAACAAGCAACAAACAGTTTCCACCCGACAGTTTCCCTTCAACATCTGATATCACGGTAGATCCCAGTGGAGCAAGATGTGCATGCAACATCACAATCTGCAAAAATTTGAAGTGGATGTTTGATTATTGTGGGTGTGGAACGAGAACCCTGAGGAAAACATTTGGTTCAAAAATACTTCACCTTGCTAAAGTTCAACTGAACAAGTTTGAGTGTGCCTGTCTCTGTGCCCCAGTTTTCGCTCTGTATTCCTGCGGTGCTGCCACCTACAAATCCATCATGGCGACCAAAATATGTAAACTGTGTCTTTTACGGAAGAAAATCGCAAGTTGTGCCTCATACAGAGTTGTGAGATTGTTAAACACCAGCACGGCTCAGAAATCAAAACCTAATAGGTTTGATGCCGATGAAACTGAGAGTAACAAAACTCATTTTGGTTTCAAAACAGTGGACAAAGACGAAAAGCAAGGCAAAGGTAACAGCTTGGTGTCCTTGAAACTGCGCGCTGATGACAAGTGATCAAAACACAATTGTCATGGCAAAATATTGATGCTGGTGGACCTTTGGACGTGTGTTTCATCAAATGAATGCTCATAACTTGGCCTTGTGTCTCAATTGAGCCCATCTGGACGGTTCCTCTGTGTGTGTGTGTGTGTGTGTGGGGGGGGGGTGACATGGACCAAAACCACGAGACTCGCCTTAGTACAAGTGCACGATCTGCCAAACCAATCTGTCAAAAACGTGGTGAGGCACAGGCCCGAGGTTGAAATGCCTCACCATGGCCTGCACCATGCACCACCAGGGGGTGAGTCCTTGGCCTAACCTGCACCAGTGCCTCCTACTCCAACTTTCTGACAATGTTTTGTCTGAGAAATCCTAGGAGTTAAATCTCTTCACTGGTAATTGTGTGAACATTGGTGGCCATGTTTTTTTTCTCAAAAAGGAAAACCTCAAGGGGTCATGTGATCACGTGATACCCCTGTGGGGGGGGGGGGAGGGATGCAGGCCAAAGCCAGCAAAATAGTGATATTGTGCTATTATGTGTCTATTT
>JAAUXT010010115.1_pt1 | contig 22102 bp, 25 predicted proteins | sample 7278171 | NCBI WGS metagenome assembly JAAUXT01 (sample SAMN14350112, study PRJNA611818) | marine sediment metagenome | isolation source: surface marine sediment (1.8m) | place: French Polynesia: Moorea | collected 2018-08 | reverse complement strand
GGTCCGTGGGGGGGGGGTCTGGCCACAAAGGGGGTCTGGCCAGGGGGGGGGGGTCTGGCCAGGGGGGTTCCATGGGGGGGACAGGGGGACATTTTGGTCCAGCTACCATATACTGCACTACCACATGGTGCTTCGCCCTAAAGGGACTTCGCACAACAAACAAATTGCAAACCAAAGGAATGGACAAAAGCAAATCAAAACAACGCCCAACGCCGGCCTTGGTGTTTGTTTCCGTGATTCTTCAGTTGGCACAGCAAGCCCGGCTTTGGTTCAACACAACAAATGTGTTCATTCTGGGTCGGCTTGAACGCGTCACGAGTGCCGCGTCGTCGCTCTCCGTCGTCTGACAACACGTGGCGTCATGACGTCATGACGTTGTGACGTCATCGTTCTCAGCAGCAACCATCGCTGCAAGCCAGGCAACGACTGGACCGTGAGTGGGAACAACACAAGAACAACAAACAAAAGAAAAAAACACAAAAAATGGCGCAATGGCAAGGAGGTACAATAGAACAGCAATACAGAGCACTGACCGAAAAGTACGAAACCACGAGACAGGTACGTTTTGGCACAGGACGAGAAATGAGCTTACACACTGATACAAAACTGCAAACAAAACTTGTATAGCTCGCGCACGGTGTCACGAATCAATGAATTTTGGTGTTTTCTCTGCCAAATCACACTAGATCTTCACAATTTTTTCACACAACCAAGAAGGAGTAACTACCTATCTGATTTGATAAAAACCCCTAACAAAGAAACTGAAATATTTTTTTCAGGAAAGCAAATTAAAATGCAAGTGGAAGATTTACATGCTGTTTTGGCAGCCATGACAGTTTTTGGCAGCTTCTGAGCATGCTCAGTAGGTCAACTGTGTCACTGAGCATGCTCACTGGGTCAGTTGCTATGGAGATGCTTATATGATGTCATAATTTCCAGACAAATTTGCTTGTCTTTTCTCACTTCAAATTTATTTTGGTTCAGAGTAAGAAAACAGCTAATTGTTTTCTTGTGTGAAATGAATTGTAGGTAGGTAGTCACTCCCTGTTGGTTGTGTGAAAAAATTGTAAAGATTGAGTGTGATTTGGTGGAGAAAACGCCAAAATTCATTGATTCGTGACACCGTGCGCGAGCTATATGTACATAATTGTTACATGTATATATTCATGAAAAAATATGGAAATACCAAAATGGCTACTGAGGCCAGCGCCCCTTGGTGGGGGAGGAGTGTGGTGCAACATACAACTGCTGTACTAACCACAGCCACTGCTAGGTGGTGTGCGATGTACCAGGCAAAGCCCGTCAGGGCCAGTCTCTTCCAGAATCGTTCGTGTTAACGCGACAAGGTTCCATTGCAGACACAACTTCGCCAAAGTTTCAGAGCAAATGGACGTGGAAGACTTTCTCTCGTTCGAGTCTGAACCAGGCAGTGAGTTTGAGAGGTGAGAGATACTAGTTGACGAAATCATGGTTGTGTCTTGAGTGATTGTAAGATGTGGGTGGAAGCAGCGGAGGTAATAATGAGAACACTTGTCGTTCTCATCAGGAAACGTCGAAAGCGAAAGAAAGTGAGATTGTGGCTGGGACAACCGAAAAGATTCGACCTGGTGAAGAAAGGTGTGAAAAGTCGAAGAAGAACAGCATACTCAGACGATGCGGCTTCGAACGAACAGACGAGTAAGTTACTGAAGAAAACTGTTCTCCTGATTGTTTGCACAACAGACCGAGGAACCAGTCATTCCTTTTTCCGAGGCAATGGTTCTTTTCGAAATTGTCGTTGGTTTTTCCTTGATTTATGTGACGTTCTCGGCGACGGACACTGTGGCTGTTTGTTGTCTTCAAACCAATTGACAATTGTTCTTGTTTCAGGAGGATGTGACTCTGAAGAAGCTATGGCTGCCGCTATTCTGCTGCAGATGTCTTCTCAAGGACATCCAGGTACAACCTTGTTCTTGTGCTGTCTGATCCCAGTTCCTAGTCAGTATTACAATTTTGAAACCCGGCCACCAATTTTCTATCACGGATCATACGACGTTGCAAGGCTGTTCTGGCTGGAAAATTTGCTCCTGTCATCATTTGTTTGCAATGCCAAGTCGACTTACAATGCTCGTGAAGGCGTTGCGTTGCGTCTTCAACAGAGGCCCGAATGTTTTGTCTTGTGTCCTTTTATGTTTGTGAGGAAAAGGGGAATTTGAGACTTTCAGCGAAACGCCAGCAAAGCTGGTAGATCTACCAGACGCGAGCCTTCAACGTGAAATGTTCTTTTTCAGATGCAAAGTTGGAAGAATCTTCTTCTGAATGGACAGAAGAACTGGGCTTGTTTCCTCAACCGAAGGGTCCATCTTGGATTGTGGACCACGACTGTTAGTGCCATTCCAGAATGGTGGTGGGGGGAGCAAACTCGATGAACAAACACTCGCACATTCGGAATTCATCTGGGAAAGCTTATAATTCGTCCGTGACTGTGTCTGAGTGTTTATAATCTTCTTCTCGGGTGACTATCGGGTCACAAGAAGCTGTAAGAATGACTGCAGAATCAGTTTCAAGCAGCTGTGAGGCATTTTGCTTTTGTTTCTTTCACAGACGCCATACGACCTCACAAATTCGGGAGTCACAAGCATGATTCTCACAAGAGGAAGTCGGGATCGAGATCCAAAAAGCCATTGACGATGGCCAAAAGAAAGCACGAAGAATCAGTCGTCGGAACAGGTCTCTCGAGATCATTTTCTGCTCCCGAACAAAGGTTTGGTCATCGAAGAAGAAAAGACAATGCCGACAGCTCTCCAGTAGTTATGACCAGTTCGCCTGAAGCGTCGTTGGACGCCGAACGATTGAAACCAAACAGTTTTATGCAAGCGCACAATGAGCCGGAAAATACGTCACACGGAAATCCTGTGTTGAGCCTGGACGAAGAGGTCGAAATTTATGAATTCCCTGAGAGTGCTTGTGACGGTATTCCCTCTAAATTCGACGTGAGCGGCGTGTTGGGCGGAATCGAAGGAGACGTGGCCGTCGTCATTGCTGAAGACGGCGAGAAAGCCACGTCGCAATGGGAGGCCAATGTGACTGATGGTGAGTGTCCTTCCAGTGGAAGGATGGACGAAGAAAATACTTCAGATTCCGTTGGAAATCGGTTTGTTTACATGTATCTGGCCTCCTGCATTTAGAGTCGTCCTTTGAACAGTTTTAGGCTCAGCTTCAATGTCTTGTTTGAGTTTTTGTTGTTGTTTTTTTTTGCAGGACACTTTTACGCGGACGACCTGGCAAGTGGCGGTGCTGGCGAGCAGTTGTGTTGTAAATGCCAGCAAAAAATAGGTCCGTGTCCATGAAACTTTCAAATTGTGTACGAGTATGTCAAGCAGAAAGCAGATGCGAAAACTGCAGACGAAAGCCGAAGCACCAGTTGAAGAAAAAAAGAACCCGAGGCAACATCAGTCGTTTGAAAACCAAACAATTTGTGGGGTTTTTTTTCAGACACGCAACCGGCTGGACGAGGACAGCTTGAGCCCGGCGTTTCTGAACACAACCCTGCAGGGAGCTTCAACGGAGACGAGCTGCGCAACGCGCCTGACTTGATCCCGGTGTCCGTCGAAGACCGCACCGCAAGACTTCCGGAAAATTTCCATCCGTCAGTGAGAGAAATCACTTCTCTCTCCGAGGATCTAGTCAGAAATCTAGAAAACGCCAACATGTTGGAGAATTTTATGGTTCTGTTGAGAACAATAGCAGCAGGGTATGTGCCAGATTTTTTCACAGAGCCTGAAGATGTCAGTGTGACGCAGGAGTCACCAAACCCGTTGCCAGTTGAGTTGCTGTCAAACGGGTAGATTGAATGTTTTGGAAGATGAGGCACAGACCTGTGCAAATACACGAACGCAACCGTCTTGAAATACGACAAGAAAAGCTTCGATTGCAACGTTCGTGTTCAAAAAAAAAAGAGAGGATTGGTGAACTGCGTTCGTGTTTTATTGATAAAATATGGTCCAATACCCCACACCAAACCATGCAGCCCTTGATGGTTGCTGAAAAGCATGAAACATAGCACGTATGCAGGCAGCGTACAAAGATGAGCGACGGTTTCAAGCAAAACGAACCAGAAAAATGCTCGATAAGTTGCAGCAGATGTTGTCATTTGTGAAAATATGCCTTCAGCAACCAATGGGCTTTTGTCTTGTGGTATTTACGGAACTGCTTTTGAATGCTGTTGAGCAACACTGAATGCAGTGCATTGTCCTTTCTGTGTTTTCGTCAATTGACTGCGATTGTGAAAAGGATTGGTCAGCTTGCAAGACGAGACACGTGCTGCGTGAAAACAACCACGAAATGCAAAACCTTTTCAAACGTGGCCCGGTGCAAGAATGGTGCCCAACAATAGGTACGCGTTTGTTGTTACCCTCTAGAGCTATCTTGTATATTTTGATTGGTGGTTGTCAGTGTGTTTCAGAGGCACCGTAATCACCCATCAAGAACGCACACTCGTGTCTGTTCTACTTTGCCCTCTTTTCTGAGGTCCTGTTGAAACAATTGGTCAACTGAGGCCTTGGTACAACACACACCACTTTTTGATGTCCATTTTTGGTGCAAAAGTGCGCATTGGGTGAATACAGATTTCCGGTAACTGCGTGGAACAATGTTGTTCAGTCGCACATTTCAAACTTCACCTGCGTAAAGCGTACGTTGAATCCCAAAAATTGTTCATAACATCACGGAAAACATTGGTGATCGGATAGACTGTTTTTGACAAACCTACCAACGCGATATTTCTTGGCACGTGTGAAAGAATTGTTGCATTCATCCATGAAAAGTCGCACGCAACTTCAGGATGCATCCCAAAATTTTGCATTGAGATCCATTGAAACAATGGGAAGATCCTGCCCATGTGTGACACATGACTGCCTTTTGGTGCTTTTGGGGGGCTGAAGGTGCACTTTTACACACGGGTGAACACGGTGCCTGTGGCGGGAAGTACTTCCGCCCCCCCCCAATTCAGGGGCCACAGAGAAAATACAAATTCACTTTTCCTGGCTGGGGTTCATTGGACAAATAGTTCAGGTTGTCTGTCAGAAAGGTTGACACCCCACCGCTGTTCGGTATCTGATTGTTGTGAATTCCAAACTCACATTGACAACTGTTCAATCCTGCATGTAGTCATTTTCAAAGCATCTGCTTGTGAACTTTAGTGTACTGTATTGCTTGTCGCCACGCAACTTCAAAGTTTGTCACTCACAAAGGGAGACGTGTGCACTTGTAGCCAACATTTCATTGCGGTCATGTCACAGTTTGTGCACCCAGTATCTTGTACATATGTATATCTGTACATACAAGCGTTACGTCTGTGTGGGAAAGTCAGTTGCCCTGAACACAGTTTGCACAAAGGAGCTGAGTCTGTACAATGTGTAAATGTTTGTTTTGAGGTATTTTAGGGCAATGAGTCAAAGCTCTGAGCCTTCAGGTTCGTGATGCAAAATTAGAGAAATATGCGAAGTGAACAAGCTGTGATAATTTTGTCTGGATTTTATGTGTTTTGTTCTCAGTCGTTGTTTGTAATTTTGCTGATTGTTGTGTACAGTGTTCTTCGTTCAGATGAATTTCGTGCCCCAACTTCAATTTGTTGGGGTGGGGGTGGGGGGATTCTGGAACTGGCGAAGCACAGATCTTTTTGTCACAAGTTTGCAGGGTGTTCATTCCCAAACTCCCTAAATACTGTTTGGATGAACTTGTTATTTTCACACATGAAAACTCATCTGTAAAGTGTTACGATTGTAGAAGTGCAGTGTTTACGGGATGAATAAATCGAAATGTTGGATTTTTGATCCAGTTTCCTTCTTTTTGTGACCCGCAGATCAGTAGAGTTGTCCACAGCAGACGGGTTTTGTTCTTGTTTCAAAATGAGCACCTCAATTTGTGGCAGATAATTTGATCTGTTCCTGTGTCCATTGTGGTCGCCTTCGGGTCGGCACTTCCCGCCGAAGCTTCTCACGACCGTGCTGACACTGAAGTTCTGAGGCTGTGCATCTCACTGGACAGAACTTGAGTGACCTTCATGGCTTGTTCCGCCTCGTCACCGCCGATTCGGGACAGGGCGAGCTCCGCAGCCTCGCGCACGTGCTTTATTGCGTCGTTTCTCCTGCAAGATAATTCCGTGTACACGTATAGTAGTTTGTTGCAGTGCATGACATCTGTGACACAAATCAGCTGAAGGTGCAGTTCACCTGGAGATATTGCCAAATTGTGGCTCGTGCAAATCAACCACATGCGTGCAGACACCCCGCGCGAGCGTTCCACTGGTGTTGCATGCCTTGTCCAGAAAAAACTGTCGCTTGTTTCATTGAAAAATACAGCACACATGCACGCATTGCACAACTCACCACAGGTCCACAATGTGAGGGATACCCTGAGAAGATTTCATGTGCCCTAAAGACAGACAAGCACTTTCACGGACAAGTCTGTCTTCATCGTTGAGCAGCTTGATGAGACTGTCCTCGATTTTCTTCGTCCTGTTCCCTGCAGCAAAGAAAAGCAAACCAGACCTGTAACAACAACAACAAAAACGATCCAATGCACGTCATTTGTTCATGAAAAGTGGTCAAATCTTATTTATTTATTTTTCATTTCATTGTTTCTGCTCAATATCAATGAGAACACATCACCAAAGAACAATTTGTGTGATCAGCTTGAGTTGAAGTGACGAATTTCCGGCACACGCTGAGAAGCAGTACATGATGCCGAGAACAAGCAGCGGCAGCAGCAGCAGCATCCGAGTTTCAGCAAGAATAAAGTGCGTGCTCAAACCCGAATGGAATGTTTCAGCCCGTGAATGGGTCCCGCAGGTCCGAAAAAAGAGTTCTCAACAAGAGCTATAAATAACTTCGCACTTTTCCGGTGTGACTGGCTGTGGATGACCCATCCAAGTTCACTCTTGGCAGCGAAAAAAAAGTGCGAAAAGGTGCGCAAAAAGCTTTCGCACATGCGGGTGCCACTCCAAGGCAGACATTGGGCTTGACTTTTCTTCCAATGGCCAATAAATTGACAAAACTCAGCAGCAAACCACTAACGCATTATAATTTCTGATAGTTCTTTACTTCGCAGTCGGCTGGACCCAATATTTTTCCCTGAAAGAAACACAAAAAAGCTCAGTTTTACATTGCACACTCCAATGTTTTGTTGACAGACCACAAATACCAGGGGTGAGGTGTGTTCTGAGGTAAAGTAGACAGGCAGAGAGGCAACAAGTGTCACTTTCCAAAGAAAATCTTGAAAAAATGTTTTGTCTGTGCAAAAGGAACAATCAATACCCTTTACCTGTTTTTGCCAAAGCCAGCGCAGCCACCGCCCTGATATTGGGATCAGCATCCGTAATCAAGCTGAACAAAGCGGATATGACTGCAGCAGTCTGGAAGTGACCTGAGAAGGAAACACGAAACACCGTGGTGCACGCATGTGCGTGTGTTTTCGAACACATCCAAAATTAGTATTCTTGCTCAGATTATACATCAAGAAGACACACCACACGAATACACTTTCGGACCGAATGCAACACACACTCTCCACGTTTGCGTGCGTTCGAAAGCGTTGTCGGAGTGTCAGAAGTACCGGGTCGTCAAAACTACCTGTTAGCACTTTCCACTCAATGGTCATCCATGCCAGAATGTACCATAGATGCTTCTGACCCCATGTCAAATGTAACCTGTTTGTGTCAAAATACATCATTTGAGATTTCACCAATGGTGCAGTTTCTACTCTGGATGGTACCATTGTGGACACTGAAACTTGCTCCTTTGAAGCTACTGTGGCATTCTGACTCTGAATGCTGCTATTCTAACTCCCAATGTTTGCTCCAAGCCTAACCAGTACATTTCCATGAAGAATGGCTCATTTACAACCCATAGATGTGCTGTAAGTACCCTCAATGCATGAATATGATATTGTTGATAACTGTTGAGAACTGTCGAGAACTGTCTAGAATTGTCAGGTGCAACTGGCTTTGCCTGCAAATGCACGGTGAAATTTCACCGAAAACCTGACGATGTGTGCCTGGCAAGTTCGCACACGGAATCTGATCCAGTATGTCCAGTGTCATTTCGAAAAAAAAACAAGTACACCTTGCAGGACATTTGTCGCGCGTCCAAAGCGTGCAAACCCTGTGGGAACACAACAAGATGGACCAAAAAATATTCCCACCAGGTGAAAGATTGTCAAAAAGTAGCCTTTTCCCTCAAGCTCTTTGCAAATCTGCTCTCAGAATTGCTCTACAAGGCTGAGTTTTCAAGACACTGCCATTTTTGTGAATTTCCCAAAAATAACAGCATTCATGGTCTCTTTCTAAATCTGGTCTTGGAATTGCTCTGCAATGCTTAGTTTTTTGAAATATTGTTATCTGTCCATAAACAGATGGACTCACACCATGCAAACCCCAAAAAGATGGACAAAATAAAATTTCCTACCAGGTGGAAGATTGTCAAAAGCAGCCTTTCCCTTCAAGCTCTTTCCAAATCTGGTCTCAGAATTGCTCTGTGAGGCTTGGTTTTCAAGATACTGCCATTTTTGTGAATTTGCCAAAAATAATAGCAATTCTGGTACCATTCCTTCCAAATCTGGCATTAGAATGACTCTATGAGGCTTAGTTTTCAAGATATATTGAGATTTTATAATCTTCCACAAAAAATGGACTAGCACTGGTCAGGCAAACAAACCCTTTGGTAATGTACATAGAAAGATGGAAAAATACCATTTTTCCTTCCAGGTGAAAGACTGTCAAAAGTAGCCTTTCCACTCAAGTTCTTTACAAAGCTGGTCTTGAAATTGCTCCAAAAGGCTTGGTTCTCACGATATTGCCCTTTTGGTACCAGTCCCTGAGATGTTGCCTCCTCAGCTGCCAATTTTTGCATATGGGGTGGGGGGAGTGTCACTGTGGTCTGAACATTTCTTGGTCCAACTTTTGCTCCAGAGCCTTGGTCAATTTCACAAATGGGTGGGGGCAGGCCTAAGAATTTCAAAGTCCCAGCTTTTGCGAGCCTCCATACAAGCATCATGACCTCTACCAACAGGTATGTGAGATGTTGCTCCTTTAGATGCCAAACACAAAATGGAGCCTCAGTGAAAAGTTTGTCCAAGGGAGGGGGGTCGCCCCTGAGTCACAGCATTACGGACAGACACAAACTGACAATACTAGTCACGTTCGCGCGACACAAAACCACTCAAGTTGGAACCTGAAACACAAAACCAATTGAAGATCTGTGCCTTGGCTGCCTCAGAAACCTTGGACATGCAAGATCAAAAACCTTTGACCATGCTTGCTATCCAGGGACCTCCAAACAAGCAAGGACTTCCTCCCGCAAAGGCCAGAAGTCAACTGAATCAAAGACCTAACCTTAATTGAATGCGGGATTTCTGACAAACTCAAGGACCTGAGAGTCCTTCCGATGTGTACAACTAATTCGCAAGGGAACATTGGCACACGAAAAACGTCTCCATACAAAGGAAAACCCGGAAATATCCTTTGGCTTGGACTGTCAGCACCTGTTTAGAGCTCTAATTTGAACCACAAAAAGGCAAAATTTCTGTGGTTTCTTCCCAAAAATGCTTCGTTCCTTTCTGGGTGAATAATTTACTCTTGAATTGATTCTGACAGGAACACAGCAAGGATCCGTATGAGGTACTTGGAGGTCAGACCCTCGACATCAATCAAGCACCTCAGCCTGTATGCTTGCAAGTGCATCGGCAAAATAATCAAAGGGGCCATTTAAACTCTGAGACATTGCCGCAGGCTCCCTCCTTCCCTTTGGCAGCAGTGTTGTTTTGTTTGGTCTTCAATTTAAAGCGCACTTGTCAGCCTGACCATTATGAACGAAAAATACTCGAAAATAACCATCAAACTATCTTGAAATTGAGTTCAACTTCACGTCCTTGTCGTACACTTGAATCGTGGTCAAAATCATTCACAAAGAAAGAGAAAACTCAACAAACCCAGATTTCTGATCGCAGTCAGCCGAACTGTCGAATCCATGTCGAACACCTCTCTCATGGCAAAACTTCCCACGGCGTACTCCTTCAGACGATTGAAGAACAGGTGACGATCGCCTTTTGTTTTCTTCCCGCAGAACTTGTCGTATGTTGATTTATCAACTGTTTTGTGCAGTTCAAAAATGTCCTTGTAGATCAAGTGGATTGCCCATTTCTCCTTTTCCTGTCCAAAATGGTCTGTTATCTTCTCTCCGTAGTCGGAGAGAAATTTTTCCTTGAACTCAATCCAAGAAGCCTCTGTTTTCTCACCAAAGTGGCGGTCCCAAAAGTCCAAGCTGAGTCCACCTAGCTGAGCTCCAACAGGGTCGCGGTCAGTTTCTTGTCCCCCCATTTTCTCTGAGGGCTGGACACTGTTCCCGTCCAACATATGGACATTGATTACCTCCTGCTCCTCTTCCTCCTCGTCCTCCGCCTCGTCCACTCCAGCGCTCTGCTGCCGCATCGTCGCGCTCTGCCGCAGCTCGTGGCGAATTGCTTCCACCAGGCCCTGCAGACGCTCATCGTAGTGCTCAGTCTTGGTGAAGAAACTCCAGTTGATTTTGGCCAGCATTAGCTTCCTGCAAAAAATATTTCGCACATGTTTGCGACAAAAATTTATTTTCACGCTCCAGTCCAGGGCCCCGCGTGTACTCGAATGGTGCCGCAAGGGGAACATTGTCGAACTCGCAGGGCCTTGGGAAGTGCTTCCAGCCGATCCATCTTGCCATTCAGGTTCACTTGGACACTTTTAGCTCAGGACACTGAAGACAACGTCACAACCAGCTTGGCCCAAATTTGTCTCTTGCGAAACAAGGTATCAACCACGCAGGTCCTAAAAATCGGCTTTCGAAACATGCACACAACGAAACTCACATCCCACTGTCCATGTGTTTGGCAATGAGTTTGAAGTGGCTTCTCCCAATGGGTATGATGGAAGAGTTGGAGATGTATGCGAGAGCGATTTCATCCTTCAACTGCTTGTTCTGGACTCCAGTTTCGCTGAGAACCACCAGCAACACCTGTGAAAAGAAATTTACTTGAAGTCCTTTTTCTCAATTTCCAAAGAACCATGTGTCAACCTTTTCATTTGGACGGGGTACCTGTTGCAAAGCAAAGTACGTGTTTTGTTCTTTATCGTGTTGTTCGTTCGGCATGTTCGGGACGAAACGGAGCCTGATTCAATTTTAGAAAACCAAAACCTATATTGGGGATGTCAACTTACACGAAACACAGTCTGTTCTCAACTATAGACAAGAATTTGCAATTTTTCACCTGAGACCTTGAGCAGAGAAAAAGGCAGGAGACCAAAAACTACCTTGGCGTGCAGAACGGCCTCCGCGCGCTGACTGATGTCCGCGGCGTTACTCAGGTTCAGGGGATCGAGGAACCAGGAATTCACTCCCAGCATCCTCAATGAGCCTTCGACAAAAAGTGAAAGCAGTTCTTTGAAAGCAAGAGTCTGCACGCTTCATGATGACACTGAAACCTCCGTACATGTCAAGATGAAACAAATGGCTTGGAACAGGTAAAGTTCTCTCGAGAATGCCTCTCGTATTTCTTGGCGCGCTCCTTAATTGAGGCATTATTGCAACAGAATGAGATTTACAGTCTCGTGGAAAACAATGTCAATATCCCTGAGCAAAAGAAAATAACATGCGATATCAATCAGGGTTCCGCTTTCAAGAAAGATTATTTCACCTGACAAATATTGGACGAGTTCGAAATCTGCGTGGTCGTAAATGATCACCACGTCTTCCTTATCTGAAGCCATTTCCAAACAGAGTTGCAGCTGTTGCAATGTTCTGTTTTTCAGCTAGAAAAGGCCGGGTTGGCTGAACTGTTCCTGACGGGGCTGGTCGCTGGCTGGAGCAGCTATCTCTGGTTTTGAATCGCTTCTCTCGGCGGAGCCGTACGCAGAGTCAGACTGAGCCTGAGTCTCGGGCTGTGCTGCAGGGGGATTCTGGGGATGACTGCTGCAGTGGTGATTCTCCTGCACTTCCTCTATGGGTTGAACTGGTGAAGCTGAAACGCGTCCACTGAGTCCAGACGGAGAGTATTCACTGCGCTCGTTAACGCTCGTGGGTTCGATAACTGCAAGAGAAAACAACATGCATGCACCGCAATGTTTTCCACAAAAGTTTGAAGGCAAGCGCCCTGGCAAAGATTTTTCTCAGACATGTGCAAGTTTCTGTTGAAGTCCCGTTCCTCCTGGGCGAATTTCTGGGAACAATTGAACCGCTGGTGGCAGCAACCGGACTGATGTGTATCAGATCGGAACAAATGGACTGGCGCAACGAGATCAGTGCAACTGGACGAACACTTGTAACCACAACAGTGCAACCAAAGCACAACCAAACCAGTATTACCAGACCTCACTGGACCAAATGAGCACAACAAGAATCAAAGCAACCGGACTTGCACCACCACACCAGTGCAACCAGACCTCATAACCAATGAGCACAACTGGAACCACAACAACCAGACTTGTACAACCAGGCCAGTGCCACCACAGCAGCATAATGAGACGTTCAACCAGCAGTGCAACCAGACTGCATGGTGGTGCAACCAGACTGGTACAAATAACAATGGACCAATGAAACCAGACCAATTGAAATGAAGCGCAGTGTCTGGGTAAGCAGAGAAACTGCAATGGGCACATATGAGGGAGGGAATTACCAGGAAGAAACACAAGACAGTTTTCCTGAGAAACAGGTCGAGGCCCTTCTCAAGTGGGGGGAGTTTAATCTTACCCTCGCTCAGGCATTCATCTGCTGCAACAAGATCAGGGCAACCGTGCAACCACGGTTGTGTGTGGTCTGGTTGTGCAGGTCTCCATGGGTTCAGTTCTGTAGGTCTGGGTTTGGATCTGTGGGTCTGGGTCCAGTTCTCGTTTTGCAGGTGCAGGGGTCTGTCCCGCAGGTCCGCCCAAGGCGTGCCGTGCCGTCAGCGGTACAAATACCCAACGGCTGTGTTTTGTTCAGAACCATTGTGAACGTCGTTTTCAGTATTTACAGTGCAGCAAATTTAATGCACGATACTTTTGATTTTCTCTCAGCTGCAATCTGGTAATCCAACTAAGTCCTCTACAGGCACCTGCACATGTGGCTACGGTCGTCAATTTTTGGTGAGCATTTATGACCCGATCCTGACACACCTTTTGCAAATACGAGTACCGCAAGAACACACACAGCACGTAGCTTGGGAGGATGCACCAATGGATTGGTCTTGTTGCAATCATGTTGATCAAAAACATGATGAACTTTCTATTGTTCTCAATTACATGTACTCACTCACACTGTTGTTTCTTTCTATGGGGGAACTTTTCGTCGTTCTATTTGGATACATGTCTTGAAACAAACCGTCCAGAGTTTTCCCGTTGCTTTGGTGAAGCCCCCGAGGTACAACATGGACATCGAGTGTATTTCGGAGAGCCTGTGCTTGTGTGCATGTGATACTGGGTCATATTTACCTCCGGTTCTCTTTTGTTCAGTACCAAAAGGTTTTGCTGACAAGAACAAACAGACAGACCCAATGACTCGAACACGCAGATGAGACGATCTGCGAACTGGTTGCCCCTCGAAGCTGTTTCCATTGCCTGATTGGAACAGAAGTCTTTTCGTGGATTTTTTGTCCGGGTGTCTCACACAAAATTTGTTGCAACGCAAAACATGTTGCATGTGATGGCATACATTAACTACGGCGTTCCTCTCAATTTAATTTAAGTGATATTTTTTGAGACATCAAAACAAACAAACAAAAAATACACTGGATGAAATACAGAAAGAAGACTTTGCAATGAAATTATCAAATTTGAATTTTGAATATCTCCTTTCAGGTGCATGTAATTTTGTACATTTTGTTTGCAAACAAACACAAACCCAAGTCTGTACCTCTTTGATTTGAAATGTCAATTCAATTCTCAAAACAAGTTTAGCTCCTTTCACAAGTGTTGGCCGTGGGTTTGTAAAAATTTGTGGCGGATGCTCAGGCCAAAGCATTTTCAACTTTGTCAGACGCAAAAGTTTTTGTTCAAAGTTTGGTCGGGCGTGATTCCTGTGAGCACTTTGTTTTCTGTGATAACACACACTCCGACAGATCTGAAGTTCCTCAGGGAATGAGAGTGACATTGCTCTCTCTACGCTGTGACTTTTGAAGTCCCACAGGCTATGTCATTCGATATGCACCAATTTCTTTTGCCAATTTCTCAGATTTACATGCACTCTTTGCAATGGTTGGGATCGGGCCTGCAGACACTCGACACATCCAGATCAAACTCGAACGCTGCATCCATGGGGGGACTTCAGGGGACGGAGGCCTGGCCTCACCCACACCCACAAACAAAAACTTCTCAGAGTCGTGCCTCCAGGCAACTCGTTTTTAGTCCTCATGGATGTCGCTTTCCTCAACCAAAGGCTTCATGGCTCCCTTGTTGTGCTCACTCTGACTCAAATTTTCCACACTCGTTCCACGCACATGAGTGTTGAAAATGTCCGTATTTCTGACTGCTTGTAAAGTTGAGTGACTTCGGACAGTCAACCAGATGAAGAATTCCGAACGAGGACAAGCTCAGGAAAAATAAGTGGAAGAACTTACCGTTTATCTGAATGTTCTTTCCTTTCAATTTGCCATCATGATTCACGTCACTGGCTGCACAGCCCATCAGTTTCTCACCACATCATATCAACTCGCAGGGAGCGGCCGAAATATCTTTCGTGTATTTTAAACAGTTGCCGCAGGCCTGCGCAGAACAGCAGCTCCAAACTGGGAAGCTGCCACCACACACATGCTTGTAATGCAGCAAACAAATGATCTGCAGGTATTGTCTGCACGCAGCCCGGTTGCTTGGAGACCACAAACAGGTGACAATATGGTCATACACGCCGTCACAAACCTGTTTCATTCCAATCAAAATTCTTGAATAGGAGGTGCTGCCATCACCGAGTGTTGAATGTTGCTGCTCAGTGAGTCACGTGACTCATGTTAAGGAGGAAACGGACGGGCACCTGCTAGTAAGTCCCACCCTGTTTGGTGCAGAATACAAATCATTTTGACATTGGGGAGATGTCCAACTGAGCTCAAGCGTTGAAAGTTGAGAAAAATCAAGATAATCGCCGCACACGAGTGTTTGATTGAAATGTATGACAAACCGAGTATATTGTGTTGTGCGGCGCAATAATCCAGATAAAAAGTAGTGCAAGATGGACGAGCCTGGATGAATTGTGTCTGGAGCAGTGAGTGGATTTTACAGGGTTTCCACACTGAATCCGGCAGTATGTGACATCCGAAAAGCGCCATGTGAAAGTTGGATATCGACGACACGCAGCCACCACGATGGATAGGTGGATAACCATCAGGATATGGGTGTTATTGGGTGCTTTGGGTGAGTAGTTTCGAGCATGCTCAATTTTCCTATTGACATCAACCGACAGTTCGATCCGTGCCTGCAGGTGAAAGGAAATATCTTTGTCGTTTTGCAGTGTTCTTTTGAATTTCGCTCGCATCACCCAAGACCGTGAATTTACAAGAACATGAGAACAGCTGGAAACAGCAATCCATATTTCGAAGGCACACAAAGTTGTGTCTTGTGACACCGCAGTTGAGTTGGCACAGTGGAGTTTTGCTGATTGGCACTGATCGTATGATCGTTTTTGAATGACGTCCTCCCTGCGGTGTGTTGGCCGCAACAGAATTCTGGATTACGTGGATCCAGATCATCTGGCGCAAAACAAAATCGAGGTAGTATGAGGATCTTTCAAGTCAAAGTGTCCTTGTGCATGTTCTTGTCCACTCACAGACTACACTGCCAAGCAACAAGCTTATGTAATTCTTTTGTTGCAAACAAAGAATGTGCTCATCTGTGTCCAAACGGGTGCACATCGCTGAACATGCTGAGAGACACTTTGACTTGAAAGATCCTCGTATTTTATTGTTTTCCAAGGCAACGGAAATGATGTCGTGGATCTACAGGTGGTTCGGACGCTCTGTGTGTGTGTGTGTGTGTGTGTGTGTGTGTGTGTGTGTGTGAGTGTGCGTGTGCGTGTGCGTGTGTGTGTGTCATTAGATCGTACAAGCATCAAGATGCCCTTTCCGGGAAATACCCGGGACTTGCAGATCTGATGAAATTTCACATTGTGAAGGTCAAGTTGTCGGACGCTGACTGTCGTGGTGTGACGAGTTGAACACTCTTGTTTCCAAAGGACAGTCTGTTTTTCCAAAGAAAAGAAAGAAGAGTTTGGTCATTTGATCTTGCCGTCAGAAAAGAAGTGCAAGTCGAGATTTCCGCCGAATTTGAAACGGAGTGAAACCGTCATTCATTTTGCACCTTGGCGGGATCGTACTTCGTCGTAGCTGCATTGAGAGTCGACTGTGCGTCAGTAATGTGATTCCCGGTGAGATTACAAAAGCCGTAAGGTTTGTGAAAACAGCGTGCAGATGGATCCAAGAGACACTCACCAGAGCAGCACTTGCAAAAAGGGCGTGATGCTTTTCGGGGTCAGAACCGGTGATTTGGCGGGGTTCGTGTCCTCGGGCGGTCAACGCTTGCTGTACGTCGCTGGAACTCGTCAGAAAAAAAAACGGGAGTTTATTCAGCTGTGGTGACAGATGATGCCTGGCCTGATACACTCAGAGATAATGAATCTGCGCACACATGCTCTTCGCGAATTCGCTGTGGGATGATACGAGTATGTTTTCGATTTCCCCAGTTGGAGAGACGAGGGTCCTTCCTCATGGATAAGTCGTTGTGACCTGGAACCTGCAGTTGTCTGAAACGCTGAGATTCAGACCTCGGTTCATGCGAAACCGTCGAGTTGAATTTGGTGGCCCAGTCCCATAGCTACTCGTATTTGATTGAAACTGTCACTGGTCTTGTACGAGTATGAAAGTGCAAACGGGCGTTTGTTTGAAGTGAGAGCGGAACATGCAAGCGCATCTTTCAAGGATCTGGTGCCACCACACGACGATCTCGCATCTGCTGCCAGTCAATAAAGCAATTTGTAAACACAAACTGAAAGCAACTGTTGGAACACGCAAGCAATACTCTTATGTCTGGTGTGCAGAGAAGTGGGTTTTGCCTGACATTTGTTGTTGCACACTGTAAATGTGCAGCTATTTACATTTCATCAGGCAGACATCTGTGTTGATATTGGAAACATGGGCTTGTACCGAAAGTTGCATTCAAAAATACTGGTACGTGTTGAAATGTTGACGGAAGAAAGAAATATCGGCCAAGTACAAACTGCTTGTCTCTTTGTTGGTTTTCTGTCTTCTTGCAAGGTGTTCTTTGGCTGTTGGTGACCAAAAAAGGAACACATCGAAGAACCGAAATGCAGCTGCTTTTCGCTGTCAGAAGGTGTCACCGTGATCAGAAGAATTTTGTCTTCTCTGTGCCTGCCGTTTGATGAAAGCTGCAAAATTATCTGGTGCTTCAGTGACAAAGAATGTGCCAAACGAACGTCAGCAGAATCAGAGACAAGACAGATTTTGATGGCATCCGTGAAAGTATCTGATTGGAGCAGCTTGTCATGATTCATCCAGGTCAATACAAGTGCACTGACTGAATGACTCTCTGACTGATGTTCACGACCATTTGTGGCCAAGATTGTAGCAGCTAATAGAAGGTGTGGTGAAAACACTGGTTTTCAGTGACCACTGCTGTTTTCAAAGATGGGAATTGAGCGTAGAAAGGTGATGATGTAGTGGCGAGATCAGTTTCACTAGAATTCCTTTGCTGCGGGAAAAGCTGTTTTGGGGAAATTAGGCTGAGGCGAGAGGAGCAGTGAAGATCAATATTGGCGCGTACGGTGAATCATCAGATCACCAGCGTCTGGTCAATTTTGGGCATCGACCCATTAATCAAGACGTAATGTGACATCCCCACCCAGAGTGAATGCGCTGTAACTGGAAATGTAGTCAACTCACACACTGCAGGGTGAAGCAATTTATTTTGCTCCTCGCATTTTCTCCAGTCGATCAAATGCGCTTTGTCTACATTCCTTTGTTTTCGAACACTGGAATTGCGCGATGCGAGAAGCAGCTTCTAGTCGCCTGCAGATGTTCACCTACGCAGATGCGGTGCCGCCTATTTCAGAGCCAACGCAGCTGGAAATAGCAATTTGCACTTCTTTGCCCTGAGATTTTTCAGACGATCAAAACATTTCTGGGGTTCAAAGCTTACGTGTTTGAGTTGTTGACGTCAAACTGTTTACGCAAGTGACAGATTATGTGATCTCTTGCAATTTCTTTCCGCGTCCGGCCCAAATGTCGTCTGTGAAATGTTTTGGCACTTCTTGTAAGGGCAAGTGCAAATTGTCACTCAGTTGGTAATCCAACTCCCTTCCCCGCTGCTTTCTGTTGAGGATTCCTGCCATCTTACCAAGTACACCCCATCAGAGGTGACCCCAGGACGGCGTTTCTTCTTTCAGTTTTATTGCCTTCCTGTGTCGTTTACAGGAACTTGATGACAGGATTGCTCGATTTTACTGTACTTTTCGTGAAAGGATCTGCCTCTATATACCCAGAACATTGTCAAAAGAGACGTCACTCATTGTGATCCTTATCCATCACTGTCTGAATGAAGTTGTACGAAACATGGCAGTTGAAATTTTGCCTTTTGTCTTTTCAGCACTCTCAACGGCATTGATCGACATCCAGCTGGAAGACCGACAGTCCGGATTCTTTCTCAAACCTCTGTTTGGAGGCCAGTCAGCATTTGGCCCGACTGACCAAGAGAGCCACTTCGTGGTGACCCAGGCTCGAGGTCAAGTGAAGGTCAAGGCTGAATATGGGCCTTACAAAGCGGATGCTGTCGTGTCGCCAGAGTTGTTGGCCGCTGCCCTTGGCAACCAGAGCTCGTTACTCAGCAACACTGTGGTTGACGATATGGATGTGAGCGCGCATCTTGTGACTCGGTCCATCACGCAGGAGCGTCCACAGCTCCAGGTGCTATTCCACGCTAGTCAGATAAACCCCAGCAGTAAGTACAGAAACTCAAAGACATCCGAGAAGGCCGCGAAGGACAGCCAGGGCAAGTGGTGTATGAAAGTGCATGCCAAGAAGAATGACCAAGAATTATCGACCACGTGCATACTGGAACGCCAGCGTCAGAGTGTGTGCGTCGCGCAGTTGAACTTGCCTATCCAATGGTGGGACGTCGTGCACACGCAGAGCGCCGATGTTCTCTACTCTGTATTTTCCATCACTGAGAACATGCAGTGTTCAAGCTCGTCCAACTCCATAGCGGCGCGCAACGGCGAGGGATTGATCGAGGAGGGGGACACAGTGAAGAGCTACATTGGCGCCGTGACCCTCACCCACGGCCAGATGACGTTCCAAGAGGTACAAGAAGACCAGCACATCCTCGTCTACGTGCCGCAGAAGAGCTTCTATCCCGGCACCCAGTTCCGAGTTCCCATCAAGCTGCAGGCGGAGTCCGACCTCCAAGTCTTCGTAGTCAGGTGAGAAAGAACATTTCTGCCTTCTGAAGTTGTGTGGTGTGATGTTCAATTACGTAGGGTGTACCTACCAAAAGAGGCCGATCATCGCAAACTGGTGGACCGGTGTTTTCGCCTGTTATACAGAAGTTCCCCCACCATTGTCAATGCATAAACAGAGATCATGGCAGAGAGCTTGGGACAAGAAACTTCCACAATGTGGATCACAAACAAAAGTGGAGATGTCATGGACTGAGCAAGCTGCGATGATCGGTTTCTTATGGTACACCCCTCGTATTACATGAAGATGCTGGTGTTTGGTCAGGTCAAGTCCCAATGTAAAATGGCCAGACACCCGGTCTGGTAAACCTTTTGTCATTTCATTCCACTGTGATTTGGACAAACACGCACTGTTGCGAATCAAGTTTATTTGGCCAAACCGCGAACCAAATCACAGCGAAAGCACCTGTACTGAGTCTTTTCTGCTTCATCGAAGCAGTTTTCGTCCATGAAGGCTTTGATCCAAAAACTGCCTCAAGTGGCAAGTGTATGTTCTCAAAAAAAAAAAAAAAAAAACAAAAAAATTCAGTCTGCTTTCTTCTTCTCGTGATGAATGTGCGTGTCGGATGAATAATTTATGGGCTGACAGTTTGCACCCAGTTTGTCAATACTTTGGTCAATAGAAGGCACTGTCAAGCCACTGCGATGCCATGCGAGCCCCATCAGCAGCTGGATACGAGTGTACACTCTGAACTTTCCAGCTGTTGGAACGGACATTTCCGTTTTTGGTTGGGCTGCTTGCAAGACTGGTGACGGCCGCGCGTCTTCGATGCGATCATGTTCTCGTTGTGGCCGATGTGTGCATGTTTGATGCAAGTAAATCCTGAGTGTTTGGGATTGAAGGCGAACAACAGTCTCCTCTTTGTCGTCAAAGTCTCGTAAACTTCGCTCACAAAGACCTTCAGTAGCTTTGATATGGACAAATTTATCACTGGAACAAGCGTTTCGGACGGAGTCTGTTCGTTCAAAGAGGCAAAGATTTTTCGGCCTTCCTGCAGCTTCGTTCCCGTGGTGCGTGCATCAGAGTCGAAAACGTAATGTTTCTTCAGATCAAGCTGACCAGTGCGTGCAAGACGCTGAGAATCACTCGTGCACCACCAGCTTGCAATTTGGCACACAGAGTGATTCATCTCGGATATTGCATGCTTTCAGTCCAACTCGCACACAGACCTGCAGACAACATTGAGTGGGCCGGTGTCGGCTCCCATTTCATTGATTACCTGTTTTCATGAATCAACAGCGGGAGAAACCTTTCAGAGAATTACTGTGGCAAAAGGTTGCTCCGGTGCAGCTCACATCCAGTCGCCCAGGGTCTTTCCGACGTGGCAACCATCGGGTCTTTGTGTTCGGTAGACTCCCGTGTGCGTTTGGCCACATTGCTGAAGTCATCCTTATTTCTTCGCTGAGCTGAGCTTCGAGCTCGTAGCTGGGAATCATAGGAACACGTCCCTCGTAGCCACATTATAAACCCCAAGAAAGGAGCGAACCAGTTCGTACTCGTATTTCCCAAATTTTTGTCAAAAGTGAAAGCGTAAAGACGTTTCTTGGTCAAGAGAATGTGTTTTTGAAAGAATAGGCAGGTTTGATCTCGCAGGATTTCAACACTGCTGCCCATCGTCATCGGGTTTCCCGTCATTTCAGAGTGAAGGCGCGGCACGGCCTCAAGATCCTGGGCGCGGAGGCGCGGATGCCGGAGCGCTGGTCCATCTCGGTCGACATGAACCCGAAACGGCGCGGCGCCATGGTCACAGCCTTCGTCTCCAACAAGGACCACTACATCAAAACCGACAAGTGAGTCGCACTTTCGTTCTCAGCCCCTTTTGCCAGTCAAATCCGAAAGCACGTGAGTTCAAACCAAGATGTGTTGAGCGGGTACGAGAAAGACGATTCAAGTTGGCACAGTCTCAGAATGTTGAAAACAAAGTGAAATATACTCGTACGTAAATGCTCCCAGTCAAGAAAAGTTTCCACCCAAAAGATGTTTTTGTTCAATTTTGTGTAGAATCCTCAACACGGTGACTCTGACATCACTTGAGTTTTGTGCTGGCGCACCTCCCTCCCGAACACTGAAAGGTTGGACTGGGCACATTTGTCAGGGTGTGGTGCCGTTTGAGTTTGGTACTTGATCACTGCACATGGAGAGGTTGCACTTTATTTCACGTTTGATGAGTGGAAAACATTTCATCAGCAATCCATGCCAAAAGTAGGAAATCATGAGAAGTTTGTCTGGTCAATTTCCACACCCGCTTCGAACAGAAGAACGAAAACTGCAAATTTCTGCGGCCGATCGATCTGCTCACACGCTGAGCATTCAGTGGAAATTATTGCAAATTAATAGACACAGATATGTAATCAGGACAGTATCTTGTGGGATCATTTTACTTATGAATCAAAATGTGGATTTATTTTGGTTGAAAATCTTTGCATACCATTTGCATTCGATATGTTGAAAATGCTGCAGACGGTGTTGTCTTCTTGTGCACGCGGCGACTTCGGCAGGTGTGTCACAATCACTCTTTTCCGGAAGGTGTGTGGGGGGGGGGGGGGGGGGGGGGGGGGGGGGGGGGGGGGGGGGGGGGGGGGGGGGGGGGGGGGGGGGGGGGGGGGGG
>JAAUXT010028001.1_pt1 | contig 22103 bp, 9 predicted proteins | sample 7278171 | NCBI WGS metagenome assembly JAAUXT01 (sample SAMN14350112, study PRJNA611818) | marine sediment metagenome | isolation source: surface marine sediment (1.8m) | place: French Polynesia: Moorea | collected 2018-08 | reverse complement strand
TTTTTTTTTTTTTTTAAATGATCAGTGATGGTCACTGACCATTTATGAACAACGAACGTTTGTGTGACCACACGCTTTTTATGCGTAGCATTCTTGTTTTGTGTGTGTGTGAATTTAGCCAGGTTATGTTTGTTGGAAACCCGTGTGGTGGGACATCCTCCCCCCCCCCAAACACACACCATAAAGAAGATTGTGAACTTCAAAATTGGCCACAAAAATTATGCATTCAGAGATCAGGGCGGTGTTCCGACCGCCGAAAGATTTTGTTGTCACAATCCGGTCCAAATTTTGCCTTCATGTGGCAGGACCCCCCCACCCACCCACCCAACCAGAGGAGTCGAAGCTGCTTGGACATGGGAGAGGAAACGTCTTTTTTCGTGAGGGCCGGGTCGGCGTGTGTGTCTACGAGTGCAAAGTGTTTTCTTTTCGCTGTCCGAGAGAGTTTGGCTGGTTTGTGCTCGTTTCAAATACACCGTAAACGCGTTTTGCAGATGAACCAGATGGTGAAAGTGGTGAGTTGAAAAAAAAGTCACATTTTCTCGTCGCATTCCCTTGGGAGATGTGCACTGCTGGACATTTTTCACAACAGTGCAAACTCTCCTTCTGTCTGGCTCACACTGGACGCGTCAGGCGTCGAGTCTGAACTGCTGTCTCACACTGCCTCGACAGTGCGATACGTCCGGTGTGAAACAGGCTGCACGCTTTCCTTGTCGCGGGCGGAGCCTTCTGCTTGTTGCTTCTTCATTTCTCTTTTTTTCCCCCACAATCGCTTGACTTCTTATTTTTTTTTCAGATGATTTGTACATATCTGATCAGCTGCATCTTGCTTTTGTGTTGTACATACCGAGTGAATGTTCGCACGAGTGAGAATGTCGCCTTTCATTCCATGCATCTCATCACGAACCTACAAAAGAAATTATAAAGTTTTTGGGCCGCACCCCTTATTCGTCGCCTCTCAAATTATGGCTCATTGTCTACAACGGCTGGGTCAAGAGCTTCTACTGGAATGATCTGCCAGGTACAGTACAAAAAGCCGACCTCCAAAAGCAATGCTTGACGGAAATGATTTGACGAAAGGGGCGACGCATCATCTTCTTTCTTCATCCATTCTTCAGCTGCAAATAAAACTATCGTGCACAGGGACACACCGGTACTCGTAGACTGTAGTACTATACAACGCACAGTTTCTTCCTTTTCAAGTTTGTAGTTTCCGGGGCAGGTGACCGTAGATCCATAACTTGCTGAGCTTTCGTCTGTTCATCATTCTGGTTTTCAGGGCGACGGATTTTGCTATCTTGTGGGAAACGTAGAAACGTTCATATGCGTCCAGATGTATTGCAGCTCGTTGTCCAATTTGTATGTCTCCGGGTACTTGAGGAGATAACGAGTGCTTGTCATCTCTTTGTGACGTTCTTCCTGCGCGGTGCGCCGGGTCGGACGGGGAACAGTAGAGGTTCTGTTGTCCTTGTGATACCGTATCCACCCGTGTGTGAGACGCACCTTTTTGTCCTGAAAATAAGCACCAAAGGGAAGGGTGCGTCGTTTACATGGGCATGAGATTTTTTTCTTCAACTCAATGCCAGAAAATCAAGGTAAAAATTGGGGTGCGTCTTATAATTGGGTGCGACTTGTACATGGGTGAATATGGTACGAGTTTCTGTTCCTGGAACACCGCACACAAGACGCGTGGGTGATCCATGGCAAGAGGGAGACAGGAACCCACAAGGGTCCGACTCCGGTCCAGCCTTCCTGGACCCTGGACTGGGGTTTGGTGTGACGAGGCCTCCCCATGGGGAAACCAAGCAGGGGCCGGGGCCAAAGGTACTGCAATGGTGACGCGGACCAGAATTAGAACTGCCTTGTATACACGCTTGAGGCTTTGGACACGTCGATACGGTGCATTGATATCTTGTGCTGACCCTTGGTCCTCGAAGTTCCAACCAACGCCACACCTCACTGACATGCTAACAAAAACGCACATTGTCGTAACACGACACCAACCCTTGAGCCACGCAGTTGGCGTGATCTTACCGGCATTCGACCTCAGAAGTACGAGTAGATCAGCGACACCAAAGCGAAGCACAGCGCGCGGTCGATATCTTTGCAGGAGCAATGGACAAGTAATGATTGGCTAATGTCGCGCCAATTACAAGTGTGCAGCCGCCGTCAGGGATTGGCCTTGGATGAGGCAATCTCGTTCCTGTACACAGAGGGTCGATTGGGACCAATCTGACTGTTTGGCCGAAATCGTGTTTCCGCTGTCGTTGGTTCGCGTGGTAAAATGTGTGCTCTTCGTTTTTGCAGAGGCAGTCAAGGAGGAGAAAAAGAAGGAGAAGAAGGAGGCAACAGTGACCAGACAACAATTGAGACAAAGTACGTGCACAGTTCTTTGCTCGTTTGGTTTCCTTTGAAGTGTGTCCGAACTTTCCGTTGCAGCAAACGATTGCATCTTGGGTGCAAACGTGCAGGTGGTCGCCCATGGCAACGATCACCGCGCGCACAAGAGTTGCGCAGCTTGTGTTTTCAGTCGCTTTCGCACTGGGTGGGTCGGGAGTTGCGTCGTCAAAAATGCGTCAACTGATGCTGCGTTGTTAAGAGGGGGGGGGGGCACATCCAGTGCGAAGCAAACTGTGGCGCTTTCACTCGTTTTGCTGAAGTCTGAAATCTTTAATTCGCATGGTCGTTTTGATTCTCGCGTCTGTTGCAATCGCAATGTGGACAGGTTTCTGACAGGCAGTGGTTTCTTTCATCTGCGTGACAACAGCAACAAGAAGGTAACATCGACTCCTAGTGCAGCAAAGAGTGCAACACTAACCCTCTGTTCACACACACCACACACACACACGGCATGTTTTCCGACTCCTGGGACAGGTCTCTGACCGGAACAGAATGTCGCAAGGTCCGTCCCCACCTCGCAGCGCAACGATTGCAGACACCGCGCGTCTTCAATACGCGAGCCATCTTGTTGACCCTTGTGCTGGGCAAACAAAGCGCGACCCGTTGTGTTTGTCCGCACTCGACCAAACATCTGTTCGACGCCTTTGTTGTTGCGCGTCACGTGTTGCTTCGTGCAAAAAAGTGAATAGGAGTACATCCACAATGAACCATTGGATGGAAAGCTGTTTCTGTGCAAACCAGTCCTTCCATTGAGAATCACTGTGTTGAGCTGCCTTGTTTGAATTTGAACACCAGCCAGTCAACAAGCTGCGCCTGTGTGCAGGGGTATTTGGTTCGTATTGGAGAGGGGTTGGGGCAAAGAAATCTAAACACTTTGCAAAATGTGGCTCTTGACAGCTGAAGTGGTGTGTGTTTTGGCGGCGGGAATCGGACCAGCCAAATTCGGGCGTCTTGTTTCTAGACACCGCGCAAAATTTCAGAAAAGAAGTTCACAAGGTCCCCCAGGGTCAGTTCCCGTGGGATTTCCCCAGGCTCGAATCCCAGCCCTGAGGGTTCCGCAGAGTCTCCACCCAGCCTCGAGCCCCCCTCCCCCAGGATCCGCTCGCCAGCATTGAGGTTCGGGGGGGGGTCCACCCCTTGCCCAGAAGAATTCTCCAGGATCCGCTACCCAGCCTTATTGAGGTGCTCTCTTCCTCTTTCGCAGTTGTAAAAAAACTTGTGCTGTTTTCAAGGCGATTTGTTGTGTTTGAAGTGGTGTTCGGTTGCACGTTTTCATTATCTCGTCTCTACGTCACGCAATGATGCGCTGCAGTCAGACCGTGTTTGTGTTGAAGTCTTCTCCCTGCAGCCACCACGGTTCGCCGTGCAGGCAGACAGGTTCAGCAAACAGATCCGTCAGGCTTTTCCGATTCGGCTTTTTTTGTTTGTGTTGGCGGGAATAGCCGGCACAACAAGCACTGAAACAGCAGTGATAGATCTGGACAAACTATCCCTGACTGGCCTGTCCTGGATCTTAGGGAGAGAGCACTTTTGACCCGCCCCCTGGAAAAATTTGGTTGCCAATAACGACGCAACAAATCAGACGTTAGATTCATCTTAAAACAGGACTCAGCAATGAACCCGTGTTTGTTTGTTTGTTTGGACAGGCCCAATTTTTATTTTTGTGTGAAAATAGAAACAAACCGACTGACAACATGAGGAGTACATTGATTTGTCGTTTGTGCACGGAGGCTCACCGAGAAACAGATTTTATTGCACTTGGCCTGTACTTGTGATGCGGAGTGCGGAAGCGGCAGTGTGCCTCTCTCCTCACTCAGCCCGCCACTGTTTTTTGCAACAAGGTCAAGGTAAAGAAACACATTTCAGGATCATACCTGTTCGTGCAATTGCGGAACAAGACACTGTTTTTCTAAATCTAAGGGGCGGATCCAGGGTATGATGGAGGGGGGCGAACCCCCAAACAGGCGGGGGGTGCGCAATTTGGGCGATGAAAAATTGGTTTCTCCCAGCCTCATCCCGCCGTGCTTCTGTTTTGTCTAATTCTGTTTCAGTGTTGCTTGGGAAACTATTTTCTGTTTGAAACACGGTTTTTAATGCGCGCGGTGTCTGTGCACTACTGCATCTGGGGGACCCCTTGTGAGGTGGTGGCAACAGGTCCGTTTTCACCACAACGCCTTTCCTGTTGCTACTGCCGCGCCCCTCCCCCCCCCCCAATAATGAGCGACAGTTACATCTTCACGTTGGGCTGGCGTGGACTTCCAGTGTCGGCGTGTGTCAACCCAACACAGCAGCACATTGCTCCCCAATGGTGTTTTTGTTTTGATTTGCACTTCAATTCAACTCCGCGGGCTCGCTGATAAAAAGAGAATTGTTTGGTTTGGTTGTCGTCGCGTGTGCATGGATTTACTTTACTCCATTGCTTGCATTTCAGTGTGCGAAAGCAGACAACGAAGGATCAGGGGTTCGGAGTCTGTGTGTGTGCGTGTGTGTGCGTGTGTGTGTCCTCCCCTCGAGAGGGGGATCGGATGTCCCCGCCCCTCACTTTTCCCTTCCCCAAGCCCATTTTTCTCGACGCCAGACGCACAAAAGCATCTTGAGCAACCTCACGCGTCTCAACACTGGGCAGTGTTCTTGTTTTCATCGCACAATTATGGCATGGTTCCTCCAGGTGGTCTCTGCCTCGTTCATTTGACCTGTCCCACCACACGTGCTGTACGACAGTCCCTCCGCCGCATTGTTTCATTCATTCCTTGAGTTGTTCGTTTTGATCAGCCTCGAGAACTTCAGGCCTTGGGCTGTTCGTTTTGAGCGAGTTGCTTCGGGAACTACAGTGCTCGAAATCAAGTCAGTCCAGACCTCTAGCGGATCCAGTGTCAATGGGGTGGAAAGTCCGACCGGGTGGGGTGGGTGGGACGCGAATTTTGTGTTCCCGAAGACGAAAAGTCAGGGTTTTTATTTTTGAAAATTTAGCCGAAGGGAGGGTGGGATCAAGGTCCCCAAGGATCTGCCAGAGCACATTCTGCATCTCAAATTCACTCTCTCAACCATCGCAAATCACAAAATCAGAGACCACCAACCCTTTCGTTTCAAAATTTCATTCAGAAACTCATCGTGTCACATGACTCCGTGAATCCCTGCAGTGAAAGGGACGTTTCGAGCACTCGTGGTCACATGAATGTTTCTTTTGTTATTGCAGTTGCGATGACCCACGGTATACCCTTTGTTGGGTTTGGATTTTTCGATAACTTCCTAATGATTTTAGCGGTAAGTAAAACAGTTCCGTTATTTTTAAAACATCGTTCGCCTTTTTTATGATTTCAGCTGCATTCTCTGCCGGAGTGGGTTTTGTAGGATTCGGATTCATGGATAATATCGTAATGATCTGTGCGGTAAGTGCGAAAAGGGTACGACGCCGTCATGATGACGTCATATCGGCAGAGTCGCGCGTCGCGTCGCGGCGCATTGTAAAAAGTGATGCAGGCAGATCCCATCGTCCCGCCCTCTTGTTTTGTGTGCACGGCAGCCCCCCGAACCCCCAGTCCAGCACACGACGATGTTGTAGAATAGCCACTTAGCCCAGGTCACGTCACGTGCACAAGTTCCATCAGTTCTCACAGAATGTTCGTTCCCAGCTCGATGTTGTTCTCCAGGGCAGATCTGCTCGTGCATGTGTTCATTCAACGCAGGATCTTACTTCTGTTCGCCCGAAAACGCATTTCCCTTCGAAATTCTTGCGTTTGTGTTTCCGAAACGTCCGCCTGCATTGGACCCGGGGGGACCTTGCCTCAAGACCCCCTCCCCCTCATTTCCGCCGAATTTTGCGCCCCTGGGTAAAATTGGAGTTTGGAGTTGCCCATTCTTCTCCCTTCCCGCCCCCCCCCCTTCCTCAAGGTGAGTCTGAACCAGAACTGGGTTGGACCCCCCCCCCTTCCCTACCTGTCCCGGCTCCGCCCCAGTTCCTCCGTTCAGTTGTTCTACACTCGCTCCGCTCTTGTGGACACAAGCTGCACTCTTTCGTTGAAACTTGCAATGTCGGTGTACTGTCACGAAACGTAGGGACCATGTAATAGAGTCGTGTTCTAGACACACAATGTTGTGATTCATCTCGGTGTATATGTATCTTTCGCGTAGGGTGTAACAACTAAACTCTTTTTCCATTGAGTTGTGCATGTCATACAATCGTATCTCTGTCGGCGAATGATGATGAACCTGTGTCACACTGCGTGGATGCCTCGTGCGTTGCGTCCCTATCTATTTGATGTGGCAAGTGCGCTGCAGTGCCCTGTATACAGGGGCGCAGCGCGCGACGCACGCAGTGTGGGATAGGACTCTAAAGATTGAGAAATCTCTCTCCAGACTTGACTCAATCAATACTTCCGTACTTTCTCAGATCACGTGGCTTGTGTAAAAATTCTGGAGCGAGATTTCTCTGAATCAGTGGTGCAGAGCAGTCAAAGCTTCGTGGTCAGTTCGCAATGTCAAGTCACGCTAATATCGGCCTTTATAAGGGGTTGGTGGACAAGGGTGTGGCGAGGGTCCAGGGGGTCGTCCTGCATTTGTGCGCGCAGCGTTGCCAAGACGCCGCCGCAGGCATTGAGCTGTGTAGGGACCCATGCGGTGTAAAAAGGCCTGCAAGTGACGCGCACACCCAGGAGAGGGGCATTTTCCCACCTTTTCTTGCTTGGCTGCTGGACGCTTCTTTTTCGTTGGGCGTGTTCGATTCACGCAACGCGTCGTTGTGGGGATCGCGCTGCGTTCGGAGACTCGTCGTGTGAAAACACGTTGCGAATGCGACCTGTCCAGCTTGTGTAGTGCAATTGTGTGAAGGGCTTTGCGAGAGGAATTGCTGGGTTCTGAATGAATAGGTGGTTTCGTGGGAAAGTAGATACGTTGTTTGGAAGGGAGCCATGCCTGGTGCTCATCTTGTCAGTTTTGTGCGCTGCTTTTGTGGACAAATTTATTTTTGCTGAGAATTTTTGGGTTGGCAAGGTTTTTGGAGAGGGGCTGCGCTTTTGATCCGTTTTTGTCGCTGTTCTAAAAATTTCACCAAGAATTGTCGTGCAAAGAATTGGCACATATGCTGAAACACACGCACACACACACACACACACACACACACACACACACACACACACACACACACACCAGGAAAGGTTCAGCAGATACAAGAGATCTCTGGACACGAAAAAGGTTTCTTCAGAGTAATCTCCCCTCTGATTTTGACTCAGAAATTTTTCCTAACTGACAACTGACAAAAACTCCTCGTAACATGGTGTAAGAACGAAGCCTCTCTTCGGATCATACAGGGGTGGACTGAGTTTGTTTTCATGCTGGGTTCACACCAGGTGGCGTTGTGCGTTGCGTCTCTGTGCAGGTGTGTGGGCGATGTGTCCTTATGTGGGTCTTGCACAAGGGCGCAACGCACAACGTAAACTGTGAAGCCGGCCTGACACAAAGACTGACCAACTTTGGGAGAGTGAAGAACAATCTCACGTGCAAGGTGGTGCGAGCAAGAATGGAAACAACATCTGAGCGACCGTGACACTCACAGACTGGCCTGCTTGTGCAGGAGAATGCATGAAAAGAGCAAAACAACGCTGACAGTGGATAAGAAAACTGATTTTGCATGCATATTTTTGGTGCACCGTACAGCTCCGTGTGTGCGACGCCCTGTTTTGCCCCAAAAGAAGGGGGTCGTTTTGTACTCGGGAAGGATTGTTTCAGCAGGGACTTGATGCCAAAAGTCCAAGGGATCTGTTTGGGTCCGTCCACGGAACTGTACGGGAGATGTGTTTGCTTCTTTCTCGTATGTATTTCATTGTGGGAGCGGTTGCCATTCATCAATCTTGCCACGATCATCATTTCAGTGGAATTGTAGATGCAGGTCTCAGTGCGGGGGCTGTGTTGAATGTTCTCTACTCTTGCCCTTTTGCTTTCAGGGTGAAGCGTTGGACGCGTCTCTGTGTGCCGCGTTAGGAATCTCAACTATGGCGGGTAAGAACAAGACACACACACACACACACACACACACATACTGCGTCCTCCTGGTCGCACACACACATACACACACGCACGCACACACACACGCACTACTGCGTCCTCCTGGTCGTACACACACATACACACACGCACTACTGCGTCCTCCTGGTCGTACACACACACACACACACAATCTCAGCTGTGATGAGTAAGAACAAGGAACACAAACTGCCTCCTGCAGCTCGCACGTACACGCAGACGCACAAAGACCCGCAGATCGCGTCCGAACCGACGTCACGTCAGCGCGCTGGGCTGCGGAGCCGCCCCACAAGATCACGTGACATTTGGGCACACAGCGTCTGTCAGATTCAATCCGTCCGCAAACACTGCGTGTGGCGTTGAAACTCTGGGCGCTGAATTCTTCGCGGTGACTTTGGAGGGGCAAACTGTTTCACCGCACGCCCATCTGACCGTCTCTGACGTTGCTGTTCGTTTTGTACTTGCAGCTGCCGGTTTAGGAAATCTCTGCTCGGATGTGGTCGGCATCGGGTGAGTGTGCGCAGCAGGTCGATCCGTGCTCGTGTTTGGGGGATCCAGGATCTGGCCGAGGGGGCGTCAACATTCAGAAATTCACTTTGGGCCGGGCTGGGGGCCGTAGCCACTTCGCGTCTGCCGTCGTGTTCCAATTGACGGTCATGCACGCACGGTGGCATCCCACGGTTCGTGACCGCGACGCGTTCAGCGCGATAATCGAACGGGATCTCATTGGTCGAATGGTCGCGTTCGTTTACTTTTGTCGAATCCGAGTATTTGACCCTTATCTCATCGTGTGCGTACCGGCACAACCTGAAAGAGTACTGCGTCGTTCCATGTTCTCGCGGTGTTCAAATCGAACTGTTCCCTTCCTTTGGTGATTGATTGCGGGTGCGTTCGTTTTCGCTGCAGCACGGCGAGCTGGGTGGACGTGTACGTGTCGAAGCTGGGGGTGAAGGCCCCCGAGTTCAGCAAGGCGCAGCAGGAGCTGATCAGCGTCAAGGCGTCAGGGCACATCGTGAGTCGCGTCTCCTCAGCTTCCCTTCAGCAGAAACCGTACCGTTTCCAGATGTGCACAACATGCACCATTTTTTCCCGCCATAATTCACGCACATGTCCTCCACGAGTCTCGGCCTCACGACAGGGTGCGAGCTCGCCCCCTCCCCGTCCCCCACCCGCCGTTCCTTTCACGAAGAACCTCGCCACGCGTTGACGACCCCTGACAAAATCAGGAGGCAAGACGTTTTCCACGACTTTCACACACAGGCGGAGCGGGCCTGTGTTGTGCACGGGGAGTTGCTGCAGCCATGATGTTACAGGGGGGGGGGGACCTGATGATATTCAACTGTCCTTGGACTCTGGGTGTGGTGGGACCAACCACTCTCCCCCTCCCACCCTCACTCCGTGCGACACATTCATTCAAAGTTGCGCTTTCTGGTTTCACGTGCTGATACCGGAAGTGAATGTGTCGCTACCGGAAGTGAATGTGTCGTTTCAGGGGCGGGTGCTGGGCATCGTGATCGGCTGCCTCCTGGGCATGTTCCCGCTGCTCTTCACCAAGTCTCAGGAGGAGAAGGACGCAGAGAAGGCCAAGGCTCGCGAGGCCAAAGCTACAGCCGCCGCCGCCGAGAAAGCGGCGGCAGCGGCTGCGGCTCCGACCTCCCCGCCCGTCAATGGCGCCAGCAGTTTCCCGGCAACGGCGGTGGCGGCGGCGTCCACGGCGGTGAATGGCACCACGACCTCCACATCTGTGAATGGCACCGCCAGCAGCGGCGGCGACAGCAGTAGTCCACAGCCCCCGTCTAAAGCTCAGCATCGGGTGTACCACACCGCGGCGAGTTCGTCTGCGAAATCCGCCCCGTCTCAGTCCCCATCACAACAAGCCTCGTCTCAGGAAGGCAACTCTCCGTCGGCGTCTGGGGGCGCCACGAGTACCGACGCCGAGAAGAGACCTTGACGCAGTGCCGCAGCGAGGCACTCACTCACTTAGGACTTTCCATACTGTTGTTACGCTCTTTTTCCTGTTTTTTTTTTTCTCACTGTGTGAATAGTTTTTGTCCATCGAGGGGTGGAAAATATTTTAATATTTAAAAAACAAATGCTGCTCGCAACGTTCAGGCCTGCTTTACACGGGATGCGTCAGGCGCTGCGTCCCTGCACAAGGCCATGCGCGTCGCGTCGTCACCCGCGACGCAGCGTCCATTTGTTTGCGCTGGGACGCAGCGTCTGAAGCGTCGCCAACAGGCCTCGCGGAAGGTGCCAAACATGGAGCGTGTTGAATACAAGTTGACTGATGCTTGGGGATCTATCACTGGATGGGGGCGTGGACTGAGACTGAGTGATCGCAGCTTGTAGCATACGTGATGTTCAGTGCTGGGTTTGTGCGGCTTCTGCGCGTGCGCGCCTGTGTGAAACTTGTCTGTGGTCCAGGCCCAGTTGGACGGCACTTGGTTGCGAATTTCTTTGAGCGCGCAAGATTTGCTTGTTTGAAAAAAAAAATTGAAAATGTTTGACGTTCCTCTTTTTGAATGAAACTTGGTGAGTGTGTCCACAGTTGTACTTACGCATGCGTTGCGCTTGCCGGAAGTTTTGTTTTCAAGCGCGTGATCCGTGTTCGATCGCGCGCTCAACTGTGATGTTGCTCCGTGTGCATGTGCACAAACAACGTAGGAGGTCCGGCACATCTTTTTCATGCATGGGTGGATACGCAAAATTGATACCCTGGAATTGCCTTGTGGACAACCTGTCGAAACATTCTTGTGGACCAGCTTTCTTCGAAACATGTTGGTTGGTCGCGCGCTGTTTGATCTTCAAGTTTTGTTTGTTGCGCAGGTTTGTTGGACTCGCCCGTGAACTTTTGTTTTGTGCGTTCTCGGTATTCGCGCGAAAGTTCCTGAAGATATTTTTTGTTTGGATTCGTTTGTATCACGGTTCTGTGTTGTAGTTTTGACGTAGATTAGATCTATTATCATCTAGATTTGGGTCACACAAGGCCAGACTCACGCGTATAGGCAATTAGAGCAAATGTAGGAGAAGCACCCAAAAACTGTGCGTGTGTGTGCGTGCGATGCCCACACAATGCAATGGATCTTGTTGAGCTGGACTCTTCATAGCTTGGGAGACAGACACGAAGACTTCTGTGTGTATCAGACAACGCGGCAGGTTCTGCCCGCTCCACCTCGCCTGACTCGCCCTTGATTTGCCGTGTCCGGCTGTTTTGTTCCGTTTCTGTGAGAGTCAGGCCGCGTTCGTTCGATTTTGCAACGCGAACAACCCGTAATGCTGAATTTTGTCTTCTCACTGGCTGGTCAAATTTGAAAGTCAAAGAGAAGACAGGAGTTCAGCAATCCGAGTTGTTCGGGTTGCTGAATCGAACGCGTCGCTCTGTGGAGCGGGCCAGAAGTTGCCGCGATGTCTCGAGTTGATTTTAGCACATCGGGCACAGTTCGATTTGACGCACCGAAGCAATGCACTCGTCGCACAGATCTCTCAATGCCTGCAATGAAACATGGCGCGTGAGTGCGTTGCGTTGACAGGTGCATCAAATGGAGCTTGTTCCTGAAGCACGCTCTTCGTGCTGTTCCTCCGGCAACTTTCGCCGTTTTCACACGGGCTTTGTGGAGCGGTTGAACTCGCTCTTTGGTGCTGTGTATCGTGCAGCAGTCAAGGAGAGACCCTGGAGCAGGATGCTCCGAACTCCCAACGAGCTCCGTGTGGAAACGGCCTTCCCAGTGCACATCTTTCACTTGACGTTTTCACTGATTGACCGTGATGTGAGCAGCACTTGTAGATTGTGCCGGTGCGTGTGTGTGCAGGGTAATTTGTACGTGAAGCAACTGTCCAGCGAGACGTGGACAACATGCGTCTCTCAGTGTGGAAAACTGTATCAGGTCGGTTTTCAGCGCCCTCTCTGGGCGCGAACGTGCAGAGCTGTGGCGTCCTGTCGCGTTGCCACAAAGCGTCTTATCAGATCTGATTTTCAAGCTATTTGAATCAATCAAACTAGAGTTGTGTGTTGTTTACAGCATATCAAGAGAGTATTTTGTTTGTAGCAGTATCTGGAAGGTTTTTTCTGCAAAGTCTATTTTTCTTCAACTTTCGCGCCTTTGAAACAGTACAAACTGCCTCTCGCAAAAGTTCTATTTTCGACTAAAATCGGAACTTATTTTTGTTACTTTTGCTTTCTGAGTTACGAGCTTTGCACTGAAATCAAATTTATATTTCTTTCGACTTGGCTTCGTTCAACTCTGTCGGTTTCGTCGTATATTTGCGCTTAGGAAATGAAAAATCGGGTTGCATGTTTGATGTTCTTGCAAATAGGAAATTTTGCAGACGAACGAACGTCCGTGTCTTTCTGCTATCACTGGCCTGAGTACCTCACTGTGTTGTGATAACGTTCTCAAAAGAAAAAAAGATCGCTTTGGCCGTGTTCGATTTGATGCACCGACGCAGTGCAATGGAGGTGTCCGTGCGCCAAATCGAACGGTCTTTCGGGCTTGTTGATGCTTAGCGGGGCTGTTCGGGTTTGTTCGTGCGTGTGTTTGGTTGTGAACGAAAACAGATGTCTGAAAAATAGAGACGGTGAGAAACAGCGATGGAGTTTTCAAGTTTTTGGGTCGCTTGTTTGTTCCCTGTCGATGCTTTGCATTTTCTCCACTGGCTTTTCAGGTGGGTTCAAACGAGATGCGTCACAATGCAATGCGTTTCTGTGGGTGCCAACCATCCACGGGCGCTGCGTACGCTCGTAGATGTACGAGTGCAGGGGCGACCTTGTCGTACGAGGTCTGGATTTTATATTTCCTTAATTAGCCTGTGCGGGAGAATGTTGAACCTCGATCAGTCTACTGATGATGTTGAGTGTCAGGGGAGGATCTTGGTTTCATTCAGGTCAAACTTGAGGGCAAGTCATCTGCCTCTTCTGTTAGTACAAGTGCACTGAAGTTGTTATGTCAGATAGCAATGTGCGATAGGTTCCTTGGTATGGACACTCCCATAAACTTGCCCAGAGGTGCCAGAACTTTGAGACAAGAGGACACAGGCCCATCTCGAGGGAGCCAGACAACTGACTGATCCAGTCTAGGACCCTTGGGCAAGCCTACTTTGGAAACAGGAAACTGTTTGTTTTGACTCACACAAAGTGCACTGCCAATCAGGCATAGAACACTGTTGTGGAAGTGGAAATAATGAAGGAATGAGTGCTCACATTATTGTTTGTGAAATGGTCAAATGAAGTTGCCTTGAGTAGCCACAGATTCCTTTTGGTTCCGTCTTCCCAGATGCACACAGTCCCCCTCCATTGCAACATTAAGGAAACATAAAATCCAGACCTCGTACCCAGTGTGAAACAGACTTGACAGTTTGTTGAATGCAACTTTTTTGCAAGTTTTTCTCTGAAGCCCCTGTTTCCCGCCCAGCTCACCTGATCTTGACCACCAAGTGCTATTACTGTTCGGTCTGGGCTCTCCGTCACTTGCAGACGACCATTGTAACAAGAATTTAACCTGTTGTTCTGTTGTTACATGATGATGACGTTGTACAGATGATGATGTGAACATAGTATTCTGAAGAGAAATGATGATACTCGTGATCCATTGTATTACCAACTGATCGTTTGGGTGTCCAGAATTGTACTTTTATGTTTTTTGGTGAAAAATAAAAATAAAATGTGACTTGTTCGTTTTGCTGATCAAGTCCCTGAACATCCCGCAAGCAGAACCAGAGAACTCGCGCCCCCTTGACCCTGAAAATTGAATGCCAGTATTCAACCCAAAGTGACTGAAAAATTTGTGTGTGTGTGGGGGGGGGGGGCAGAGACCGCGGGTCCACCTCCACTTGGGGGGTATGGAGGTTGCAGGGGAAATCAATGGTGTTCTTGGCTCTTTGACCAAATGAAAAGGCATCAGCAGACAAATTCCGAAAAAAAAGCAAACGCAGAACAAATTCAGTTTCCCTTGTGATGCAACATTTTGAAAGTTTCGTTGATGTGAATCCGCCCCTGGTTTTGCACTCGCGCAGCGCGCCGCCGCCGCCGCTGTGACCTTCACCTTGAAGCGCGTCCCGCGCCGAGACCCGGGCAACAGCCAAGTCGTCTGCGACTCGCGACAAATGTGAACATTTCAGAGGGATTTTCACGGGTCAGAGCCATGTCTGTGGAGCAGTTACTGAGCCAGTTTGACGTGGCTTTGCCGCAGGAGGTGGTGAGGGATGTACAGGCTTCAGGAGTTCCGTTTACCCGAGAAATCTGGGGAGAGGGAACAGGCAAGCGGGACCTGCTTGGATGCATCATTCTAGACAAAAGCGACCAAGACGTTGTTCGCCTCAAATTCAACGGTAACTCATCGTTTATCTCGTCTAAACCGAGCCATTTCACGTTTGTGTCATTGAACTTTTCATTGATAATGTTTGAGAGAAAGTGGAAGCTGTGAGAAGCAACCATCGCGCCTATTTTGTTGTTGTGGACTTTCCGAGAGGTGGCATGGCGGACAAAATGGCCGCTCATTGCTCGACCTGTCGTCAAACGGCAGAAATACAAACAAGCACACTGTCCTCATGTCGGACGTTCCTCTCCAACGCTCTTGATCTCATTCATTCTCTCACAACGAGAAGAAATGTTCAATCAAGTGTGTTTTGAACACTTTTTCAGCCCTTTTGATGTCCTGGGCAGGCTTGGCGCGCATAATTTATGCGAGTTTTACCATGATTAAGCCTGCGTTGACGAGAAACAAGCCTTTTGAAATGCCGCAATTGGACTCTGCCCGCTTCAAAAGAGAGTTGTTTCAGTTCGCGCGACAATCGGTTTGAAACGAAACTGAGGTTCGCGCGACAATTGGTTTGAAACGAAACTGAGGGCAACGATGAACTCGTTGGAAATGCGCAGTCTTGCACTTTTGTGATCAACCTGCAAAAAGCCACAGCAGATCCACGCACGATGATCTGGATCGACAGTTGACAGCAAAAAGTCGCTCAAAACATCACTGAAAACTACACCCCTGTCGCCCACCAGTTCTTCGACTATGACAGGCAGATTTTCCACATCACTGTCGCGGACCATTTGAAATTTTCTTCCGTCAGAGGCGATGAGATCAGGGACGTCACCAGCCTCGCGCGTCGCAACGGAAAATTCTTGCCGGCCCTGTCCCACCCGCGTGTTGCTAAAATTAGAACGCTGACCCGCTGACGTCCTGCTCAGAGGCATTTCATCGCAGTGAATAAAAGTTGCATCCTGGTTGTGTTTGCAGTGTACAACAAGGCTGAGCAGGAGGGGACGAGTCAGGACTCGCAGACGGACCACTCCGGCGCCCTGCAGCAGCAGAAGGGAGAGACGTCGGACACGTCGGTGCAGGCCCAGCAGGATGTGGACGCCAAGAAGAGTCAGACGGAGGCGTTGGAGCAGGCGGAACGCCAGCAGCAGACGGAGGCGGCACCCGTGGGCGTGTTCGCTGCTCAGACCGAGAGCAACGGCGTCGAGAGTAGCTACATGCAGACGGATGAGCTCGAGCAGTTCGATCAGGTCAGTCAGACGGACGAGGAGGAGAAGAAGCAGCTGGATGACAGCTTCATGCAGACGGACGTGCTCGACCAGTTCGAGCAAGTGACGCAGACTGAGTCGCCGGCGCTGAACGAGAGTTTCATCCAGACGGACCCGCTGCCGGTCTCCGAGCAGTGCGAACAGACCGACCCACCCGACACGTGTTTCAAGCAAATCCAGGTCGTGTGGCCAACCAAAACCTCAAAAACTCAGACCGATTCCAAGAAGTTGTTGGACACGCCAATGCAGACGGAGTTGGAAGTTTTTGAGCAGGTGTGTCAGACGGACAACGCTCCTCTGACGGACGGTGAGGTTCAGGCGTCCGTCGAGATGTTTGACAACATCGCGCAAACTGACATCAAGGAGTTCTCGGACTGTCCGGTGCAGACTGAGGTGAAGGTTCTGCAGAAGGGGAGCCAGACCCTGAAGCCGCCGGTCAAGCACAAGGGGTCGGCGACCGACCCGATGATCGTGATTGACCCCGAGGACCAGTTCGACATGGACACGCAGACCGACCCGATGCGGGTCATTGACCCCAGCACCGACAGGGAAGCGTGCACGCAGACCGAGGTCGGAAAGGTCATCTACCCGGAAATCATGTTCGACAACGTGTGTCAAACGGACGAGGTGAAGGTCGTCACCCTGGAGACGCAGGCGGAGGGCGGGGCGCAGACGGACTTCGTGTTCGTCACGCAGCCCGAGGACCTGCAGGAGAACGTCGTGCAGACGGATGACGTCACCATCATCAACCCGGAGACGCAGGTGTCGCAGGAGCAGCAGACGAACCTGGTCTGGGTGGTCGGCCTGCAGCAGGACGAGAACGCCGACCGCGAGATCGAGGCTGCCGCCTCGCCCTCAGCCGCAGCCGCCACGACGACGGGGGAAGCCCCGCTGCAGGTGGACACGGAGGGAATCCCCGGGCTCGGTGGGGAGGGCCTGATGGCGGCGCCGCCGCTGGACATGGAGGCGCCGCTGGAGCAACAGCACCACCAGGGGACGCTGTCGGCGGGGACGGCGGAGCAGTGGGTACAGACGGAGCCGGTGACCATCATCATCGGAGACTCGTCCTTCCTGCTGCAGCAACTCGCCAACATCAACAAGTCGCCCGAGGCGGCGTCGCCCCAGACGATCCCGCCGAGACGCAAGGCCGGCAGACCCGCAGGTGTGTGTGTGTGTGTGTGTGTGTGTGTGTGTGACAAAAGAGCGTGTGTGTGGGTAGTGTGTGTGTGTGTGGTATGCGTGTCGGGCAGAGGGTGGAAGAGAGCGAGAAGGTGGGAGGGAGGTAAGAGTGCCGGCGGGGGGGGGGGAGTGCGTGTGACAGAATGGGTGTGGTGAGTGAGTGTGTCTGATATTGGTGTGCGAGGTGTAGTGACAGAACACTCCACTCTTCTGCTCACGCACGGAACTGTTCACCAGTGGTGGGTTTGATTCACCCCATGTGTCGATTGTCCACAGCATTGCGCATGCGTGGATCTGACCGGGGTGATCAACCTCATTTGGCGTTCAGGACAACGCCTCGGTCGAAGGCAGCATGCGCCAGTCCGTGAAGTTATTGATTCGAGGAGTGGCGATGATGCTGTGAATGTGTCCATGGTGCATTTGTGCAATTCCTGGCTTCAGCACAATGTAAAGAAAATATTTGTGAATTGTGTTCAAGACAAGGCACCAAAATCAAAAGCAAATTTTGGTTCAGTTTGTCCTCGTTTCTGACTTGACGATTTTTAGGGGGCTGTTGGTAATGTTTCGGTTGTTTCTTTTCCCTCGCAGCCAACAATTCGATCTACAACCGGAACCGGCAGGACGGGAACCCGCCGCTGCTGGAGCGTCAGGCCCCGGGCGACGTGGGCGTCGAGCCGCAGCACGCCGCCGACGGACTCGTGGGCGGCGTCGGCGGTGACCCCGTCGCGCTGCCGGGCGGCGAGATGCCGACGCTCGAGGCGGAGGGCTCCGCCGGGGGGCAGCACCAGCCGGCGGTGGTGGCGCGCAAAGGTGTGCGCATGCTCCTCCCCAACCAGCAGCAGCAGCCGCCGGTTGTCAAGAAGAACCCGTATCGAGGCCCCTACAGCGTGAGTGGCATGAAGCCGCAGCGCAGCCAGGCGGCAGCACTGCAGGACAGCGGTGGCGCCCCCAGTGCCATGCAGCAGCATCTGGACGAAGTGACGGCCGGTCATGCACACATCACCACCGCCGGTTACCAGGATCAGCCGGCGGCCGCCGGCCACAGCGAGTTCCTCAACACCAGCGGGCAGCAGCAGCTGCACGAGCTGGACGACGCCAAGGTCACCGGCGGCGCCGGAAGCGGAAAGTTCAACTGTCCCTTCTGCACGGCGACGTTCGACGATACGCCGCAGCTGTACAAACACATCCACGAGGACCACGGGACGCCTCGCTGCAGCACGAGAAAGGCGCGGCGCAAGGGAACCATCATCGTCGACGACGACGGGTCCATGCACATCGTCGGGGAGCAGAACACGCTGTGGGAACTGAACGAGGAGAACCTGCGTCGCTACAAACGCGCCAAACGCTACAGCCCGAGGACGTCCAAGTACACGCCGCGCGTCACCATGGCAACGGAGAAGGACGACACGGCGGCGCTGTTCCGAGACGACGAGGACGCCGTGCCCAGCGTGACGCCGCTGTCGGGACTCGGGCAAGACGTGCATCACCTCGTTTCCATGCCAACGGTGGAGGACGGCGAGCTGACCCTGCAGATCGTGCAGAACGGCGCCAATTCGGCCGTGACTCAGTCTATCGTGAAGCAACACGCCCCGACGACCATACCCGTCACAACGCCCATTCAAATTTCCGAACCCGCCACGCCCCCTGTGGAGAAAACTTTGAGCGAGGTTTCGGCCGCAATAGGGGAGGTGCCCGAGTCTCAGAAGCGCGAGTACCACTGCCCGCAGTGCCCGAGGATCTTCACCAAGACCTCGGAGCTCTACAGTCACTTGCAGCACAGCCACAAGCACCCGAGTCAGCGCGGGCGGGGCCGGGGCCGCGGCGCCTACCACCAGCTCCACATCGTGGACACGGCCGACCTGCAGGAGCAGGAGCCGGCCGAGCTGCTGGAGGGGCAGCCGGCTCCCGCCGTCATCCAGCTGCAGCAGCAGCAGGTGCTCGGGCTGTTGCCCGACACGCCGGCGGAGGAACCGGCGGGGGAGGAGCAGCAGGAGGTGGAGATCCGGGTCGAGTACAGGGACGAAGGGCTCGAGGAGTTCCAGCCGCAGCCCCAGCAGATGGAGCCTCAGCAGCCGCAGCACGTGTCTCTGGACGCGCACGCGATGCCACTGGCGCCCCCTCCAGAGCCGATCATGCACGAAGAGGAACCCGAGCCGGAAGTCGAGCCCGAACCGGAACCGGAACCGCCCGAATTGGAGGAGGTTCGGGTGGTGAAGCGGGGGCGTGGGCGGCCGCCCAAGGTCAGGCGTGAGGAGACCGAGGCGGAGACGCCTGGGCGGAGAGGCGCCAAGCGCCGGCTGGAGGAGGAGGAGAGCGGGCCGGTGCTCGTGGTGACGGACGGGGAGGGCGAGGTGACCCCGAGGCGTCGCGGGCGCAGCGCCGGGGGCGGGGAATCCCCCGCCAAGCGACCGCCGGGCCGCCCGCCGGGCAAGCGAGGCCGCAAACACTGAGCCCCGTTGCGCATGTCCGTGGATTCCCGCATAAAGAGGCAGCGTTCCCGAGATTCTGTGCGTGGACACCCACACGGGGGCGCTGTGAGCAGTTGACTCAAGAGACACGTGACGTGTGCTGACAGCACAGGACTGACACGGTGCACGAGTCAAATGTCGGACAATTTCCCCAGACAATCAGTTTGACAGTGAAAATGGTCGCCAAAGATTGATCTCTCTTTGAGTATAAGACACGAATGCGTTTGAGCCCGAATTTTTCCTTTGTTTACAATTCCCGATGTCTCTTCGATGTTTTTGCTTGCGCATGAAACTCGTCGCGAAACCCATTAGGGGTTTTCACGTTGGTGACGCGCGGTTGGGCGGCGTCAAAATTTTTGACGCGCGCATCAAAATTCAACATGATGCCCAATGGAGTTTGACACAGGCGTCAATTTTTTGACGCGCGCGTCACCAACGTGAAAACCCTTATTCGTTGTTCATCAGCGAAATTTGTACATTATTTGTTCCACAATAGTTCTACCGCAGTGCACACACGGCATCTGTTCCAACCTTTTTTTGCGTCGTCGGTATCCATGACAACGTCTAAAAATGGCATTGCGACATTCTGTATGATAGACAGTCATCATCCTCATGTGTCACACGCATTTCTCATGATCTGTTGTACAAAGATCTTTGGAATAAAAACGAGACTTAGAAAATTTTGGGTCATTCTTCGTGGGGAAAAATCACGAAGTTCTTTTGGTTGACGTCCACAACAGCTGGATTTTGCAAAAATAATTTCGCAGACCCGCCACACAGATTGGAATCGTTTGTCGTTTCTTGTTTGTGGCTGAGCTCAAATTGAGCCAAGGAAACTTTCTGTGGAGTTCGGAGGAGCAGGGTGTGTCCGTCTGATAGGTTGGCAGTGTAGCTATTTCCAACATTTAAAGTTTTTTCTGCAACAAAACTGAGCTTTTTATCGTCATTTCTCATTTTGAACACGTCGTGCAGTTTGCTCCGCATTTCAAAAGGCGCGGTGGTTTCTGGGCCGCGTCCAGCCTCCCCACGCACTGCCCTCTGGCGTTACCGCGCCGCACCCCGCCCCGGTGGCGCCCCCTTCCGATACCGCCATGTTGTTTGTTACCCGTCACTTGCGCATAAATTTGCACAAATTTCCGCATTTCAAGGCAATCACTCTCGCGGAACAAATATAAAACATTGCAATGGCGAAATCAGAAGCCCCAGCTCGCGGCAGTCAGAAATGGAGCACGACCCTGGATGTGTCTGAGCTGACAAGGCTGTTCGTAGAGGGCGATATTCGGAGGAATGTGGTGACGGTGGAGCTGGACTGCTGCCGCGACGCGACAGCGCAGATCAGGATCGTGAGGAGCACCGAGCCGCTCAAGACGTCAGTGCTCGACGTCACGTTGGAAGGTGAGTGGTTGACGTGCACACACAAACACAAACACGCACACACACACTTCGGGAGACGCCTCCAATGTGGGGTGACATGAACCACAGACTCACCTTGAAAAGAGTTGGCGATCTCTTGTACAAGAGTGTTGAACACCCCGTGGGGGCTCGGGCCCAAGTTGAAGTATCGGGCCACCGCCTGGATGACCCGGTGTCTCAGGACCAGACAATGACCATACTATTTTTCCAACATCATTGTGTGGTCCTAAAATTTCAGGACCAGAGAATGACCAAATAGTGTAGTTGTTGTGTGGTCCTGAAATTTCAGGACCAGACAATGACCAAATAGTGTGTGGTTGTTCTCTGGTCCTGAAATTTCAGGACCAGACAATGACCAAATAGTGTGGTTGTTGTCTGGTCCTGGTCATTGTCTGGTCCTGTTACACCGGGGGTCTGTCTTTGGCCTCCCCTGTCTCACAGATTCTTGGCACAACTTCCGAACAATGTTTTGCCTCAGAAAACTCAGTAATTCCACTTCTTCTAAAGTGATGGTATGTGGTTCTGCAGCTGTCATTTTGTGAAAGAGTAGGAAAAACAGGTCATGTGATCACATTACACCCCTGTGGGGGGAGGAATGCAGGCTAAAGCCAGCAAAATAGTGATATTGTATTATTTTCCATCTATTTTCTATCTAATTGTAAAAATATTCAGAATAGTAAATATTGTCTGTGAGGTCACTGCCCCCTGGTGGGGGAGGAGTGTGGTGTGACACTCCTGACCTGGTTGTTAGAACCACTACTCACCAGATGTCGCTTTGTACATAATAAATATGGAGGTTCCTGCCCTCGGGGACAGTCTCTCCTGAGATACAAGATCCACCAATTGAAGCAAAACTGCACGTTCTCAGAAAGTTCTGAAGTTGTGTGTGAGTGCATGCAGATATGTATGTATGTATGTATGTATGTATGTATGTATGTATGTATGTATGTGTATGTATGTATGTATGTATGTATGTATGTAATGTATGTATGTATGTATGTGTATGTATGTATGTATGTATGTATGTATGTATGTATGTATGTATGTATGTATGTATGTATGTATGTATGTATGTATGTATGTATGTATGTATGTATGTATGTATG
>JAAUXT010126955.1_pt1 | contig 22105 bp, 17 predicted proteins | sample 7278171 | NCBI WGS metagenome assembly JAAUXT01 (sample SAMN14350112, study PRJNA611818) | marine sediment metagenome | isolation source: surface marine sediment (1.8m) | place: French Polynesia: Moorea | collected 2018-08 | reverse complement strand
CACTCACTCACTCACTCACTCACTCACTCACTCACTCACTCACTCACTCACTCACTCACTCACTCTGTCTGTCTGTCTGTCTGTCTGTCTGTCTGTCTGTCTGTCTGTCTGTCTGTCTGTCTCTCTCTCTCTCTCTCTCTCTCGGTCACTGCCCATGATGTACGTGTCGAATGATCCAATTGTTGCAGGTTTTCCAACAAGAGAACACAGTCGCTGAAAGAAAAGAAATCGCTGGGCGTGACGCCAAAGGCTCACGGACTGGCGATGCACGGTTTATTGGTGTCACAATGTCAACAGTTTGCACGGAGATTGCGCGCTGCGTTTCCTGCATGAACAGCGTCTGGAGATGGATTCGTTTCCGATGATGGATCTGCACGTCGCGCTCGCGCAGCGTCGCTCTACATCATCTGCGGCGCGATTACACTCGTAACACTTCGGGATTGCCAGTTCAACATTGTTGACTCGAATTGGCGTCTGCAGCGGGAGGCCCTGAAATTGTCTTGACAACTCTGGAAAGTAACAACGGCACATATTGGATGAGTAAGGCACAAAATGGTCACAGACATCTTCATCTGCAGTGGCAAAAGCATGAATCATCTGGTTGGTCTGCAAGCACAAAAGCCTCGTGGTTGAAGAGCAAAGCAAAACCGAAGACCCTGGAGTAAGTTTGCCTCAGACGCTCCGTAGCAAAACACAACGCGGCGATCAGAAACAACATGAACAAGACCAACATGTCAATGAATTTTGTGCAAATCCACAAAACAATTGTATCTGTTTTCAGACTCAGCAGTGAAGCTGAGGCAGCTTATGAGCTTATGTTGTTTCTGAATCACACTTGGACCTGAGGGAAGCATCGTTCCATGAATACTATTTATTTAATAGATCTCCAGAGCGTCATTGCATTAAGACTCGTTAAGAGCCCAAAGGAGTCAACAGTTACTCCATTTGAATAACATTTGCTTTCTCCCGGAAAACTCGCAGTATCTGCACACAAATCACAGGGACGAGAGAAAATCAAATTTACCAGATGTTGACTGTGAATCAAGATCGAGGTGGGTGATGTTCAATCCTGCGGTTTCCACAATCAGAAATAATCCGCAACACATTGCAACGCGTGATCTTCTGAAACTGCATTTATTTTACTTTTTGCGTCAAAAACAGCCAGGATTTCAAATATTTTGTGCAGACTTGAGGATAACTTTCTGTCACACAAGCGCAGACAGGAACTTGTCGCGTGCCCGCTGGTGTTACAAGTCAACAGTTCTGGACCTATGAATGTGCGTTGCAATCTTATGCATGAATGCAAAACGGTGATAAAGTCTTGGCGCATTATAAATGATGTCATCAAACTGTCACTTTTTGATCCCCCGAAGCAGGGCTGCCACTTGACCCTCATTCTCTGTGATTGCCTTCATAAATATTAGTTTTTCTGCCGCATCTAAAATCCCCATCTCTTCCACCCATTCCAGCCTCTTTCCGAAGTGTTGCTTCAGGGGAAGTGGAGTCTGCCCTTCCCCTTGGGCGAGTTGTTATTTCAAGGAAATTGACATTAAGCCCCACCCAAATGGTCCTGTTGATCTCAACAACTCATTTTTTGCCGAATCCGGAAACCGCTTCGTTAACATCATCAGTCGATGAAATTGAATTTTTATCCCCGCAAAGCATGATGTGAGCTGTGCACGCAAGGAAACAAGTGTCCACGAACTCTATTTTGCGTGCGGGAGGTCTCAGCGAGTTTTCAACGCACCGCGCGCGGTGGATCACCATCAACAAGAACACACACGCACGCACAACTCACAGACACACGTCCACCTCACCACAGACGGACGCAAATGCTCGCAGATGATTTTGTCTTTGCCAAACAAAGTTTGCCAAACAAAAGGACGAGAAGCTGCTCCAGTTGCTCATTACATTTCCGGGCAACGTTTGAAGTGTGAGAACTCGCAGCTTCAAACTGAGCCCACTGCTCGTTAGCGTTCTTGCCAGTTTCCTCCACTAATTGCGTTGAATTCCATGAACAGGTTCCCCTGGTGAAATTAGGAGGCAACAATTCTTTGAAAAACGATCCAGCAACTTAAATCGCGAAAAAAACCCGCACCCCATAAATTTTAATTCCCTGCAATTGTGACACCTTTGTTTGAAGCAGAATTTGCCGAAACAAGAAGCCTGCTTTTTGTTACGATTGAAAGGAACGAATGGTGAAGTTTGAGTCGAAAACCACTCGCTGTTGTTGAATGTGCGTGCGTGTGTGTGCGTGCATGTGCGTGTGCGTGTGCGTGTGCGTGTGGCAGGCAACCTCTTCAAAAGGAGATTGACCTTCGGTTTTGGGTGATTTCAACAGGAATTTGCGACCGGACAATCACCCAGCCGTCGTGTAGAAATTTAGAACTGGGGTCAAGGATTATTCTGGGGGAAAAGTGAGTGTTTTGACCGAGGACAAGCACCGGTTGGTGAAGAATTTCTTGGATGTGGGTTTGTCGTGTCAGATTGTTGCGTCGGATCAGTGCTCGTGCCAATCTTCCACTTGTCAACCAATTCTGACCTTTTGCTGTGCCAACGCCAACCTTTATTCCAATCTTTCACTTTTCTGGCTTTCATTGTGCCCTGAGTTGGGGCAGGCAGGTTGGTCTGTGTTACCTGTGCCTGCGCACAAAAGCAACGTTGTGCGATGATGTTCATCACTGCTGGTGCAGGTATGAAGATTCAGTTGCTGTGGGCAGCTTCGGCAGTCATATCGAACGGTGCGTGTCTCAGTTGAATACTTCACTGCTTATATTCACGAAACAAACGTTCACACAGTGTTTTTGGTTCGACTGTTCATGTTTCATTTTTTGACTTTGCAGTTTTGAACACTGTGAACACGAAGTTTTGCGCGGATCAGTCAGAACACTCGTACATTCCTGTCCGAACAGAGTCACGCACAGAAAAAGTCACTCAATGCATCTGAAAAATGGAGCTCATCACTCGACATATTTGGCGGTGCATAATGAACGTTGAACATTGGTACTCGCACTGTATCTCCCACACGTAGAGATCCAATAGATATACTGGTGCGATGATAGTGAAGCTTGCGCGCGTTTTGACGCTGCAGGCATGTTTCCACGATCAACTTTCCTGCAGGCACGCACAGGCACGCCCCTCCTCCGTCGTAATCAAAAACCACATTCATAAAACTTGGAGAAAAGCTTTTATGCACGAGTAAGGAGTGGTAAGTCAAGAAATTGAAACTTTTGTACACCATGCACAATCAGCATTCATGGATCTGGACGAAACACTCAAGGATTTGTCACTGTGGCGCGTGCATGCATGGAGAGCGAGAAAAAATAAACAACTGGAAAGATTCCCCATTGAGGTCTATCTTGAAAGCAAAACAACAGATCTGGTGCAAATGCAAAAAAAAAGAAAGAAATTTCACTCACATAGCAAAACTGGACATGTATGTGACAAGGATTTTTGGCAGAGGCAACAAATGAACTTTTTCAGCCACATTGTTTGACAACGCTGCCTTGATAGCAATTCTCGCGAGTTGCTTGAGAGTTCTTGGCCTTCCAATAACCTTCAGTATGATTGCCCTGAGAGAATCGCAAGCTCCGCACGAACAATCTTGATCGTGGTTTCTGGCCAGTGACGTTGAGATCATGACGAGAACTTCCTGAACAGTGAGATGGTCAGTGTGGTTGTAGAGCATCTCAAAAACGTCGTTGTAATAGGGACTGCACGTGAATTGGAGGTTGCGAACTCCGAACTGCAGGAACTGGTAGAAGAAGCTGTGGGAGGGGACGCAGTAGCACCAGGGGGCGTGCGCGCTCGCCCCGGGCACGTCGTACAGGATCTTCTGAAACACCACGGAGGACGCGCCGTATTGAAGCAGAGGAAGAATGAGAAGTTTCAACACGTTGAGATCCACGTGGGTCCTGTGTTGGTGGTGGGCCTGCAGAGTAGCCAAAATGGGCATCAACATGTCAAAACAGCTCAGGGTCTTGATCCCGAACGTTGTCTCGATCTGAATCTCAGATTTGGCACCGTAGTGGAGCAGGATACGAATCAGTTTTTCCAGGGCTTCAGCAGTGTTGAGGGGAACCACGTAGTTGTCTGTGTAGGGAGAGTCTGCCACGTGAGACAGGAGATAGAGTAGCGGCGGCAGCTGGCTGGTGGGACTCTTGTTCGGGTCTACGCCATACTCGAGGAGCATCTGGATGAGCTCGGCGTACCCCTTGAAGATGGACTCCACCTCGAGGATCTCGAGCGAGTGCGACCACGCCCAGAAGTCGGAGCCGAAGTACGAGGAGCACATCATTTCGACCAGGTCTCGGAGGGACGTGGAGCCGTTGATGTTGGGGCCCGTCGTACACCCCGCCTGGATCAGCAGCTTCGCTATAGACAGCGTGTTCTCCAGCCCGTAGTTTCTTTTCTTCATAGCATCGTGCACAGGGGGACACGTCCTGGAGTCCAGGCACATGTTGGCTCTCAGGGTGTGGTTCCCATTGGACAAGAGAGTCTGAAGCGGGAACTTCCCGTTGCTATCAGCGATATTCACGTCACTGCCGTGCTCGATCAGGACGCTCACGCACTTGATCAAGGCGTCGTCGAAGTGCTCCTGCTGCCTGCTGACGGCCTCGGCGGACTCGTTGTCCCTCCAGAAGGGGTCGAAGCCGAGCGGGATGTTGAGCACGGACAGCAGGTCGTGCAGCGGGGTGCGGTTGAACGGCTGCCGCTGCGCGTTCACGTCGGCGCCGCCGCGCAGACACATCTCCGTCACGTGACACAGCCGAGTGATGTCCTGCGTCACCTCCATCGGCAGGCTCTGAAAAAGGCGACGGAAAATGTACTTGAACTATGCGTCCATGGTCGTGCAGTTTGTGAAGTCAGGTTGTGGCAACTACAAAAGGCTGCGTTCAAAGACAGGTTCGCACGTTTTTGGAATGGAGTGCGCACAACAGAATGCGAGGGTCAAACTCAGTCATGGCACGGCTGGCAAAATTGTGACAAAGCTCTCAGCTGGGCCATGAAGACGAAGTCCCATTGAATTCGCACTGCAGAAGCAGAGGATTGTGCTTCCTTCACCTGGAAGAGGAGGTGCAGGACGTTGGAGCCCTGCTCGAGGAAGTCGTCGAGCAGGTGGATGTCTGCGTTGTGGTCGAGCAGCAGGTGCACGAACTTGAGGTCGTGGTTGAGCGCCATGAGGAGCAGCGGGAGGCCGTCTCCATCGCGCCGGTTCAGCTCGTCCGGGTACAGCTCCAGCAGATACTTGAGGCACCTGCAAAACGAAACCACGTGGTGCAGTTCCTGAAGCTAAACGATTGTGATGTGTGACGATGGACCCGACCACGGTGGAAGGGCGACAGAAACCTCGCAGACCACAACAAAAAGCCAGTCGGTACCTGTACGCCCCCACCCTGCAGGCGAGGTGGATGAGATAGCCGTACTGAGGGTCAGCCCGACCTGACGAGTCTCCCAACAAGGTCTGCACGATGTCCAGATGGTCTCCCAATACTGCGTAGAAGATCGCTTCTCGGGAACCGCACTTAGAGATGATTTCCTTGGCGCGACTGCAATGACATGCACAAGGACTTGTTACCTGGGCAACAAGCCGACGCTAATAGCTGCAATTGCAGTCAGCATTCCTTGTGGACTTGATTGCTGCGAAAACAGTTCGAGTGCAAAGCAGCACAAAGAAGAAGAAGGCAACCTGAAGTTGGAGGAGTTCATCAGTTGCGGTTGTTGTCGATCAGGGTCATTCACCACAGCCGAGGTGTAGACTCTCTTGCTCAGGGTCCTGTCGCAACCTCTCTGCAGTAGCAGGGTGACAATTTCAGTTCTGCCCAGAAACGCCGCGAGGTGCAGGGCTCCCAGGCGCTCGTGCGAGCACTTGTTCTTTGACAAGGTGCAAGTCTCCGCAGACTTGCAGCCATTCACCTCACACCCATGGTTCAGCAGGAGGGTGACCAGCGCCACGCTGTCGAAGATGATGGCCTTCTGCATCAGGTTGTAATGGTCGCGATCCTCCACCAGCAGAATGTCTTCATTCGGAGGACACAGAGTCAGGGTTTTCTCAATGAAGTCCAGGTTGAGGTCGTTGTCTTCGGTGAAGAGTTTGGAGAAGATTTCCTCCATCACTGCGCATGTGCGCGGACTCGGGTCGTTCCACTCGACACTCGACGACGTCGTGGACTTGGAGGGCTCGTCCTCCTCGCAGCTGCTCTCACGTGATCTCTCCGGGGAGAAGAAGCGCTTCCGGCCACTGATCACCTCCTGCTGCAGACACTTGAGCAGTTTCCGCATGTTCATGTTGCCTCCGCCAACCTCCATGTTCTGCAAGGAGACAGAAACATCTGCTTTGGTTGGCAAACAGATCAATGCAGCATCGACCAGCCGCCTTTGGGTCTCCCGTTTCACCCTGGAAATGAAAGATGACAGTCTTTCGTCCCAGGATCCCACGAGCTGTTGGTCCGGCAGAGGAAGGTTGTTTGTCACCAACACACCCTCGGATCCAGAACAAAAATCGTTGGCAACGGAACAAAGTGTGGCAGCGTGAATTGCACCAGCATTCACAAGCCTTTTTCGGATTTATTTGATGGAATTTTCCTTCCACTGTATATGACCAGGTGGAGATGCAACACGTTGTGTATCACCCGTGCAGTGCACCCGTATACATACGCAGAGCTGCAAACATGCAGGTTTAATCAATGCATAAAATCACCCAGACAGCCTTTTGCACGGCGTGATGTGCTGTCTTTGAAGTTTCTCATGTCCCTTGGTTCTGTGCGTGACGAATATAGAGGACCTCATTATCCACAACCAGCAGACAGCCCGTTCCTGAATATTGAAAGAGCTCTCACCTGCATTGGACAAATACGCACTCCTGAATCAAATCTTCAATGACTGGTATGCATTCCACCAACAGCTTCAATGTACTTCAACTCATATCATGCAAGTGCTGTCGCGTTCGTTTGTTCTTGACCTGTCAACAGTCATTTCATTTAGCATTGAGCTGTTCGGGGCAGCTTCGTCCAGGGCGGTTCGGTCCTGTGGCTCTTTCCTGTACGGACGTATATGGTGTTAGGGACTGGGGCGGCAGCTGCATTACACGCAGATTTGCTGCGTGCAGCTGCACACTCCACGGGAAACACTCAATCGATATGGCGCTTTCGTTGAAACCACCTCGTGCGCGTATGCAGAGGCATTAGATTGTGACAAATGAAGGGCCAATCATAAAATATTTATTTTCTACTGCGGCGTAACAAACGGTGCACACTTGACAACAAAGACTCGTAATGATACTGATGCATTCCTGCGACTGGAGGTGTCTGTCTAGACTCAACAGCCAATTAGAGAGAATTTTGAGGAAGTACATGTATCCACATGACTGAAGAATGTATATATCTTATGCCCCCTCCCCGCGAGAAGAGTGAAGGAATGAAGTGAAGGAATGTGCTCGTTGTTCGCAAACTCTCAAGTGACTCTTCGTGAGTTTGTTTTCCCTCTTTTGTCATGATTGAAAAGTTTGATCAAAGCTTTCACGTGGCCAACAGACTTTGCGTGCAGCAGAAACCGCACACGGATTGTGAACACAATCACATGGAAATTGTTGTGCCTGACTTTTTGCATTTGAGTGACACTGCTGGGCTTGTCCTTGATGTCGTGGTAAATGCCAGCAAACGACAGACCTCGCGACTTTCCGAGCGCAAGTACCTCATGATCAGATTAGCAGGATGTCGCGAACAGACCTCAGCCTCGGACCAAATATTGACCGAGGACTTTGTCGCGTCGAGGGCCTGCCCGTCAATCAAGACTCACTCAGCTCCTGTCAAAAATGGAGGTTTCTGCGAATTTTTTCCAAATGTGTGTTGTGTTTTTTTTTCTCTTTCAAAATGGGTTTCAACCAAAAGCCAGTCATCTGTCAAAGACGCAAAATATGTTTTTCAAAATTTTTGTGCAATTTTTGTGTGCACGCGTGTGCCGACAAACTTCAAGATTTACGCCCAGCTTTATTCACTAAAACCTTGAGATGGAGGCAGCTTTGCACCAATAAAAACTCCGCAGTATTTGCTTTGCGCCACGTTCAAAGTGAATTCTATCCGTGTTCACTTTCTGTATTTTATCCAACAGAAAACAGACGCTGCAGCCTCGTCGATTCGGTGGAAACATTTTCCCCCTCGCTGCTCAAGACATAACACGTCTGAGAGTTTAACTCTAATTGACTGTTGGAAGTGACACGCTGTCAATCAAACTGCTCAAACAACTGTTGAACACTCATCCAAATGCCCCGGAGTCGCTGAGTGGATCCAGGAGGCCCACGGACGCACCGAACAGACACGCATTGCCTGCTTTGATTCCGTCTTCTGCACGAAGAAACGACGAAATGAGAAGAAACACCTCGTATCCCTTTCCTTCGTCCACAGCTGATCGAAGGTTCACATCGGAAATTTCAATATTTTGCTCTTCTGAGTTCGATAAGTGGCCCCGTCACGAAATGTTCGATCCTCCTCAGACGCTGTGTGGAAGGAATCTTACCTGATCTCTGCGTTTACCTTCCACTCGTTTATTTGCTGATTTTCTGGGCGAGTGGGATTAGAACCTGAGTGCGGCCTGACAGCGATGTGATAGTTGAGTGCTGAAGAGGCGGGCATGAGAGAATGTTGCCAAGTTCTGAACAAACACCGAAAAACCAGATACGATCAACAGGAACTTCACGAGGAAAGATCTTGAAGCGCAAGGTGCACGGGCCACGACTGCAGCGCACAACAAGCAACTGGTTTTCAATTTTTGTTCAACACGTAAGCACACCAGTTCCGTTCAACACACAAATTTGCAGAAACGTTGGGTACCAACCATTACTTACTTCTTCCTGAAAAATGCAAAAATATCTTTGCTGCAGAAGACACGAACAGTTGATCCTGGACATCCATGTAACGGCCAAAACTTGCTTTTTCCACCAAAAAATATCACCTTTTTCACTTCTGTACATGTGATGTGAGCGGGCGAAGTCTTGCTGTAATTTGCTGAACGTGTGTGCGCATTTCAAAGAAAACCTCGAACAGACGAACAGGAGTTTTCTTCTGCAAAAACTCCCCGGAGGAACTCGGTGAACTGCGTCTCAAGAAAAACGGCGGAAAGACGGATATGTGTGACTGGTACAGATCATTACATCATTGCATTATCTCTTGTTCAAGGGGCAAAAAAAGTGTGTTGGCCAACGTTGATAGAAAAAGAATTGCCCAAATGATTTTCCGCTCTTCTGAAGTCAGGAAGCGGGAAAGTTTCGGTTGCAGATGGAAACTCTCAATTTGTCAGTTTGGTCCGTTTCAATTGCTCTGAATTTGGTTCTGGACTTTTCTCCGATGTTGGCAAATGGAAAAAATATACCAGAAAGACACAATTGAATTTAGATCCGATAAAACTCAAAAAGCCGTTTCTTCGGTGCAAAAGTCGTCACACCGATTGCAGAGGTGCAGTGCCCTCATCCAACAAAATCTGTTTTCTTGACCCCAAGTGAGTTGTGCACAACTCAAAAAGTCGGTATTCTCCTCTTTTCTTTCATTAACTTTTCACTTGATACAGGACATTTACTTGTACTTCTTTGCCCAAGTATTCAGATACCATCATCCAGACATCAAATTCAACTGGAACCAGACCTGAAAATTGCAATAGCCAACCCTTGAAACATTTCAATCAAAATTTTTGCACCCAACGAAGAATGCTGAGGAGCGGTCGCCCCACAGGACGGTAATTGCTAATTCAGATTGTGACCTTTGCTTGCTTCTGTGGTGGTTTCCCCCATGGAGCGATCTGCAAAGGGCACTGATGGTTGGCATTGCTATCCTTCGTGATTCTTCATGGGAAACAGAGGCAACACGTATGCTGTGCGTTTCTGTCCGCAAGTTCTGTCCAAAGTTAGAACGTGCAAGGTTATCGACCAAAGTCCAAATTCGAGCACGGCACTTGCAAGGTCCCTTTCAAGCAGACCCGCTTGGGTCAGATCAGAAGTTTGTCCAAGTTTTCTTGCCCATTGCCACACATAGAACATCTTGTTGAAGGCTAAATTGTTGCAGACGCGAAAAAATAATATTTTCTCATCCATGGCAGAGAATTTCCCAAAGCTGTAAACATAATTTGATTGACGCGGAGACTCTTGACTGGAGAGTCCTTCAATGCCAACCCTTCGGTGGGTAAGTAGACACCAAGGAGTTGACTCTTAAAGGAACTACATACATTACCCCCTGCGAGTTGAGCCTCTTACCGTTCCTAATATTTGAGTCTCAAATAAGTTGGCAATGTCGCGCACTCGACATGCCAACCTTTCCTTGTCTCCCCTCCTCCCTTTGTGCATGCAAAGAAATTTATCTTGAAAAGGCATTGTCAGTCACTTTCGGCAATTTAGTTCTTTGTGCATTTTACACTCAACTTCGCGTTCGAGAAGTTTGTGAGTGCGCTTGTGCGTGTGTGTGTGTGTGCGAACTGTGTGTGTGGTTGCGCCTCATCGAGACAAGTTCTTTTCTTCGAAGTTGCTCAACCAGCCACACTGATCAAAAGTTCCCCTTTCAAGGATGGAAATTCGAGAAACAGAGTGATTTTTCTGGCGACATAAATCGTCCTCCCACCCGCCGATGATTCAACAGAAACTTGTTTTTGGTCGACGTCATTCGGCAAAGAATCCTGAATCTTGCAAGTGTGAAAGTTTGTGGAAATTTCCTGACAAGACGCACAAACGCCTTGGAAAAACACTTCTTGGCAAGTACACCGCTTCTGAACTTTTTTGAACCTGTCAGTATTCATTTGGCGCAGGTATGAAGATACCGCAGGTTGGGGCGGCCTCCCTCCCGCCCGCACACAGCTGTGCGCGGTAATTACCTGCCAGACGCACTGAACGGAATACTGCGAAAGTGACCCAAGCTTTGCTTTGACGGCCAATGTGAAGAATTGTCCGTGATCATGTCGAAATCAAACAGCACTTTTTGAGTCCATGCATTGATCAAAACCTGAGCCCATGACATCTTGTGTCAGAATTTTGTGATTCTTCGATCAGAACAGAGTGAACTGAAAAATATAAACAAACACACACTCCTCGTCGTTGGGCATTAACTGGAAATTCTCGAACATATCTGCGTGATTTGCTTTCTTTTGCTATGCCAGTTATTCCGCGAACCTGAGGATTTCTCATGGGTAGGATGGTGTGTCGGAAATCTACAAGCCGCACCTGGACAATTGAAAGCATAAGTGGTTACGGTGTGTAGCGAGAGGCATCTTCCGAGAGCAACAGGATCTTTACTTATCTGCCCCTCTCGAGATTTATTCTTCGGGGTCTTGTGGCCCCGTGTTGTGGGGGAGGTGCAAAAGCCATCAGGATCCCAACTCGCACCGGCTTCAATGCAGCATTCATTGTCTTTCTGTGGCTTCCCAACTTGGCTGGAGATCGCAAATTCTTCTGCAAATCAGTTGACATTTTACGCCTCACTCAACCCAACGACAACTTGTCATCTATCAACAAAAAATAACTCAATTCTCAAAAGGGGTGCATGTCTTTGTGTCCGTTGAAAAGGTTTTCAATTATTCAAAACGACAAGTCGCGTTTTTCTCGGGTATTAGGCTGGAATAAGTGGAGAAATAAAATTTGCTGAACATGGAATTCAACTTGTACTTCGTCACATGAAAGAAAAGTTCAACTGAGCATGAGAATTCTTGCAAGATTCTCGAGTACTTGTATTCAGGTGGTTCGAGATTGGAAAACTTTTGCAAAGAATCAGTCTTGATTTCACGGCTGAGAGTTGAGAAGGCAAATGGTACAAACAAGAATGCTTCGAGTTTGCAAAGGTTTTTCTGAAACTTTCGTTGAAAGGATCACCCCGGCTTACAAGTGTTCTTCTGGATACAACAGTTCGCTGGTAAAGCAAATTGACCACTGCATCCATTGCCACACCAGCTTCGGGAAGTAAAGCAAACTCTCAGCTTGCGACGGACGCACCATTTCTCCGCGATTTCAATTGAGATAGCAACGCACCAATCAGACGCAACTGTCGCTCCCCGCTCGATTCACGAGGCTTCAGTTGAGTGGCAACAGACATCAGCGACGGAAGTGAGTGCGGCTCTCTCTGCGGAACTCGCGAGGTGGTTGGATTTTTACCACAAAGCGCCTCAATTCCGGCAATGCAGCACGGATTTGCTGTCAACTTAATGGGGGTTTTATCTCCTTAAGTTATGTCTTTGCGGTGAGACTTGTGTAGGCATCTCCGCCAATGACTTACAATTGGAAGGAGCGCAGTCCACAACAGAGTTTGCATGCTGCCGATGTAAAGGCGCTCCGACCGAACACGTCTTCAGGAGATTCAAGGAGGACAGACTGACAGGCTGTCAAAGGCCTTCCGTGACCAAGTGTACTATTGCTGAAAAACCTCACACAGCACACGGAGAGCGCAGAAACTCACAACAGATTTCATTTGCAATTGGAAAAAGCAACGCCATTGACATTCCACCTGAATCTTCACATTTGTAACAATCTATTCGGAGCAAACATCTCTCACGATAGAGGTGCAAAAAGATTGAGATTCCGACGGAGTAAAGAGCGGAGTACCCGAGAAGCTACGAGCTCACACCACAGATTTTTCACGAATATTTATAACCTCAGGATTTCATCGGGATTTAATACACAAATTCATTGACGCCACAACTTTGCACACAAAGAAAGAGAAATTATTTCTTTGCTTTGCTTGTTGAGACGTTCACAGAAAGTTCTCAACAATTTTGAAGATGGATTCTAAAACGATGCGGCTGGTCGGACTGTACGTTTTTACCTTCGTCGCACACTGCTCGGCCGACTATTATTTCGGACCAGGAGATGTGGTGGACGGGGCTGGATACAATACGGACGGCGAGGACATCTACATGTCAGACGGGGACATTTACCGGGAGTACTGGCCCATGGACTCGGGGCTGTACCCTGGGCAGGCTGCCGGGGGCGCCGGGCTGCACCAGTGGCCCAAGTGCATTGACATCCCGTCCAACTTGACTCTGTGTCAGAACCTGCGCTACAACCAGATGCGGTTGCCCAATCTCCTGGAACATGACACAATCCGGGAGGTGACCCAGCAGGCCAAGTCCTGGGTCCCTCTGGTCGGAATACGCTGCCACCCGGACACCAAACTCTTCCTCTGCTCGCTGTTTTCTCCAGTGTGCCTGGACCGGCCCATCTGGCCGTGCAGGTCCCTGTGTTCGGCGGTGAAGATGGCCTGCGAGGGCCACATGAACGCGCACGGCTACTCGTGGCCTGACATGCTCAGATGTGACAAGTTTCCGCTGGACAATGATCTGTGTATCGGACTGCAGAACGACATGAAACCCGGTGAGTTTTGTCTTGTGGGGAAATTAATTCCAGATGACATCCTGATTCGTCGATGCTTTGGTTTTGAACAGCCAAAGGGAGAAACGAAGACAAAAGTTTTTAAGCCCTTGTCCCTGACTTCTCACATACCTGTTTGCCAACGAAGCGGAGGGTCTTACTTCGTCTCATTTCACACTGCAAAAAAAGAAGCAATTTTGAGATTGAGAGTGGACGAGAACCAGAAACACTGGTCATTCAAAAGTCACTTTCATCCAGCAATGGCTCGTCTCTGCTTCAATTTATCGCGAGGGTAACGGAGAGGATTTCACACCAATCCCTAAATTGCAAGAGGCAGGAACATAATGGGTCAATTTACTGATAATCTGCTGAACACATTTTGAGAGGCTGTGACTTCCATTCTGCCACTTTCTATCAAAATGACCAGATTGTGAACTGTTCTGTTGAGTTTTTTGTTGTTTCTTTGTGTTGTTTGTTTTCCTTGAAGTTTCTGCTTTTTGTTTTGTTTTGTTTTGTTTTGTTTTGTTGGTGCATGAACTGCGTACAATCCCAATTTCGCAAGTTGCTGCTGTCCAGAAAACAAGACTTGTTGGGCGTTTGCTGCAAAAGATAAACATTGGCTTTTGCTGGAGCTGGAAACTCGTGGAGCCCTGCACACAGCAGTCCAAGCTGGTCCCAATCACAGCCGCTCACGTAATTATCCGACGAGTTTTGTTACAATAACAATCACGTTCTCCTCTCTCCCGTGGAGAATCGAATTGGACAAGGTAAACTTATCGTTGTTTCAATTTATTGGCTGCAGCGGAACACACATCTGTAGACCTGCGTGTTCAGGATCCGGTTGGGGTGTTCGACCCTGTTGGTGCCAATGAGCCCATTGGGAAGTTTTGTGGTAAATTCCACACACACAAAACGAAATACGAAGAAATTGACTTTTCTGCACGGCTTGAATTTCAGAAGCGACCCACGAACAAAAGCGGTGCGCACATTGCAGGTGTTGCTCCAGAGAGAATACGTGTCTGATCAAAGCTCAAATTCAACGCGGCAATTTTATTCGCCAGCACGGATATCAGTTTTTGTCACACAAGTTTGAGTCTGAGGAATCATTGAGCCACCGTTGAGTTCAGAGGGATTTCTCTCGACAGTTCGTGCTCAGAGGAAGACACTTGAGTTGTTTGGTCCGGCAACACAGATATGCCTCTGAGGTTTGAATTTGCCCTGCCCAGACTTTTTCTTGAAATGTTCAACATTAAAATATATGTTTGGACACGAAATTTAACCCGCCAACACAGGAGCAACTTGACACTGCTTTTTCATATCGATTCGTTTTTGCTTCCAGCTCTTTGACCACTGGCTCAAGTTTTGGTAAAAATCAGAATTCTGAACAATGAATCCAGATATCTCCGTAGCGGCAAGCATGGTAGGATTGAAGGCATTCAGACAAACCGAATAGAGAAACACAACAAAGTTTTGGCGAGACTCAAGGTTTTTGACAAAGCAGAAATGTTTTTCCAGAGTTGCGGCAAGTGGCAAAATTGAAGTCTGAAATTTCAGAGACGATTGAGTTGTCTGCAATCAGTCTGCATTGTGAACGATCTCTGGATAAGAACAGCTCTCAAATGAGGAATCTTGATATTGATCTGCGGGTTCCCTTTAATTTGGTTCAACATGTGTGCACTGGTACATTCAATCAAGATGTTTTGTGAATCTGGCGTGGACGTGCCTTTGTCGACCACAGACGTATTGATCATATCGCTGTTTCTATCAGTGCGACTCGTAATCAGAGGAAGTCATTCCATCTTCTCTCCAGTCAAAGTGCTCATGACCAGTCAGTGTAACCAATTAGTCCCCATACTTGCGGCGAGATGTGTGGTTGCAGTGAAGGAAAAGGGACGCAAAAGTTTTTCTTTCTTTCTCTCGTCTATTCTTTTCGAATTTTCTACTTCAGTCTGTTTTGGTTGTTCGCGATCCAGTGGCTTTTTGTCCTTCGGTTGCTCGTCAACCTCAACCTATATGCTTATGTCACATCACAACAAAACTTTTTCTTGTAATTTGCAGACGAACATGCCTGTGAGCCTTGCAACAAACCCAGCACATTCGAGAGTATCATACACAACTTCTGCATAGCGGACTTTGGTAAGTGGACTTCATTTGTCACACATTCATTGGTAACGGTGAATGAAGTATGCTAATCTCCGTTTGGCCAAGCAACATCCACGAAACAAAATAGAAAATGTGTTTTCGACACCCACCAACAAAGACCGCGTCTTTTTTTTCAAACAAACATTTTTTCATTCTTTTAAAATTTGTGAGCTGACAGATAGATCCAGAGGCACATTTATTTCACTGTCCGGCAGACCGAACGAAGTATTTATTTAGCAGCTTGTCAACAGCTTTACACCCAGAAGACGTACCGCTGAGAGCCGTTTTGAGAAAACATACAGCAAAATTGTTGTAACCTTTTAGCCCTTGGGGTTTTTCAAGATGGAAATCAGATGAAGACGGGAAATTTAAATCCGCCTTGTTGTTCCCGCCGGTCACAAGAACAATGTCCTGCAACATACTTCTCAAATTTTGGTGGCTCTTCAGCTTTAGATTTGTCGCAAGAGACAACCAACTCATTGTTGTTAAAAAATCGGAACGGATTCCCCCAGTTGTATCAGTACTTGTAGTATCGCCCACCAAACATGTGCACAACAAACACAATTGGAATTTGTCATTTTTTCATTCCTGCAGTGGCCAAGATCAAGGTACAGGAAAACGTGATTGTGGACGGCATGACTCGCATCACGGCCCAGAAGAAGAAGAAGGTCTACAAGGCGGGGTCGTGGAGCCGGGGTGAGCGCAGGCAGCCCATCGTCTACCTGGAGGAGGGCGGCGACTGCGACTGCAGGCCTCTAGACGATCCCCACAACGAAGGCAGCTCGTTCATGGTCATGGGGAAACACAGGAACGGGAAGAACATCGTCGAGTACTTTCAGCTGTATGACAAGAAGAACAAGGAACTCAAGAAAGCATTGCGGTGAGTGTTCTCGAAATTCCTTTCATTGAAGTGAAAAACGCAAAAGGACAAATTGTCTCGGCATCGCGTTTGTACAAAGTTACTCGTACGATCACTTTCTCTTCGACTAGTGTCGATCAGAAGGAACCGCACAGACGCGAATGGTCAGTCAATGTGTTCAGTCAAATTGTTGTCTTGTTTGAAACCCCCATGCTTCGGCGGAGCAAACGAGTGAGTTTTCCTTTTGGTTTTGCTTTCAGTGCCATTCGGAAGGGTCATGTGTGTGAGGAAGGAGTCCAGGCTCTGACAGACAAAGAACCGCAATCGACAGACAAAGAGGAAAGGAAAGGCAGAAGAACCAACGCTGATGAAGACAAAAGGAAAAAGCGACGCAGAGATGAAGGAAGGAGAGATGGAGCGAGAAACCGAAGGCGGAACAGGAAAAATGACAACAGGAGGTCTGAAAACAGCAATTCTGCAAGACGAAGAAACAGGGACACAAATCCTGTGTTTTAAATTGTCGACTTTTCAAATGTGTGAGAAAAAGAAAAAAAGCCACGAGAAGAAATCACAGACTTTGGGAAATCGTTGGGGAAATCGCTGTGTGCTGAGTTTCAGCGAGAAAGGCAGACGACACGACACTGAACACTGTACATATCAATGATGCTGAGTTGAAGTGTTGGTTCGCAAAATATGGCATTTCTCTTGAAAGACTAAGAAGTAAATATGTAAACCAAGAAGGGAGAAATGTCGGTCTCGCACATGTTTGAACGCACCAAATGCACAAATGTGTCTTGTCAACGCATTCTTCACACAAAATTCACTTTTTAAGTTGTAAATAATTCCGCTCTGCAATATCGTTCTTTCTGGTTTTTGAAAAAAAAAAATCGGACATGGAAAGAAGAAAGTTCAAGTTTTGCAAAAACACCAGCACAGATTATTCCCACATACTGATGAACAAATCACACCAAGTCACCCAATTCCGAATTGCAGAATGTCCCCTGTGACAGGAAAACAAAATTTCTGGTGAGATTTCTGTGTCTGTCCCCGCAGTTTTGACTTTCCATGTTTCTGTAGATTGTCAAATAAACTATATGCACTTTGTACGAGCATTGTAATCTGTTTACGAAAGCCTGCCTTTATCAGATTTCCTGGGCCATTTTGTTCAAATGCCATCTTTGGAGTCGCGAAAACAATTGGTTTTTTTTTTTTTTTGGAAATTGATGTTTCCCGAGAAGAGAATCCAAATCAGCCAAATGAATCAAAAATCAAATTTCATTTGTCACCACCAAGCCGGCTTTTCGCACGCGAGTTTGACTGAATCTGCCTGTTTCTAGTTTTGCGCTTTTGACATCAGTTGCCGCGCGAATTCGTCCTCCCTTCTGAGCAACCGCTTCGCTGTCACACCAAGTCCTAAATTTACTCACACAAACAGGTCACAGCAAACTGAGAATGGCGTCCAAGGATTACATTCGTGCGGTCAACAGATTATTAGCCTCAGGACAATACAAAACTGCCTTGGCTGTGGTGAAGGGCTTGAGAAATGGAACTGTGTAAGTGGATGAATTCAGTCAAGCGGGTTCGCAAAACAGGAATGTTTCCTTGACAGTCCGACTTTTGACATAACCAGTGATAGAACTTGGAGCTTGTTTCAAATACGAGGTACATGACAGAAGTGTCCATTGTCTCACATTCTGGTCTTGTGGTTTGCAGATATGGGACGAAGATTCGCTTTCCCCACGCGCTCGTCATGACGTTTCTCTTCAGGCGCCACGAACCGTGAGTAGCGATGCTTGTCCCAACAAGTTTGCGGTAGATCTACTGCCGCACACAAATGTGCAGGGCGCAGGACGACCTGTTGCAAGGCAGACACCTTGTACTGTCTACCTCAGAATGTCGTCAATTGAGTGAGAAAGCACGTGTGAGGTCAGTCTGATGCAGGCATGATCAGGGAATTTTTCTGCCAATTTGTGGCCGGCTCGCTGATTTGCTTTCCCGACAGAGACATACGTAGATCAACTCAGAATTGCTCTGCACCAGTCGACAGGTCTTTTTGTTCATCTCGAACAAATTTGCGTGTTTTTCCTGTGACGAGAGTGGTGACTCGGACGTGGCATCCGTTTCCTCTTGTTTCAGGCTGGCAGAGCAGGCTCGCGGCATTTTGAAGGCAACCTACACGCACGCCAAGAACCTTGCGAGTTTCGTTTTCCTCTACAAACTGCTCACGTCTTCGATGGAGAAACTGCAGTCCCAGAGGAGCGAGCTGCACGCGTTTGTTGCCGCATTCATCGGTGGATACTTCATTTGGGGCAACTACAACAAAGTGAACGAGCAGGTGCGTCCGTCTCAGAAACAGTCGCACCTTCTCATGTGGAATCGGGCTGCTCGTCGGAACACGAGTTCACCCGAAGAAAGATTGCGGTTCTGTCTGTGGCCACCTTTTTGAGTGGGTGGAGTCTTGTGAATATTTTTAACAAACACATCAAAACGCCAAGAGAAACTCATGAAAACAAGCTGACAAGTTCTGTGACAGCGTGTTTATTCTTCCCTCACTGGGTTTTTCAGATCAACCTGTACCTGCTCTCACGCATCATCTACGCCTTGGTGAAGCTGGGCAGTGAGAAGGGCTACATCCCGCGCCCCCAGGGCCCCACCTTTCCCTGGTTCGCGGCGGGAGTCTGGGGCGTCGTGCTCTGGCTGTTCGAATACCACAAGATCCACCTGCAGCCGTCCCTGCAATCTTCCATGACGTACCTCTATCACGATAGCAACAAATTCGACAACGTCAGAAACTTTCTTGTGTATAACAAATAGCCTGGAGACTCAGTGAAGTTTGTTGTCGAACAGCTGATCTATAAATTTTGTTTGCAGTCGTTGGTTTTGTGTTTCGTCGAAACTACAGCAAAGTGTCTGTTCAGGAAACAGAGGTCCACTATGGTGCTGCACAACAATCAATTTTCATTTGCCCAGTTTCGCCATTCCGTTCATTCCAAATGTGTAACTTGTTGACTGTGATGAAACGAACAATTTTGAACAAATAAACTCGATAAATCGTAGATTTGTGTTCGAAGTTGCCGCTATCGACCACAGAGCTTGGTCACGGGACACACACGTTGACGTCACAGTGACACAGAAAACACCGGCATTGCCACTCATTCCTGAACCCGCAGGTGCGCGCAGCAATGTCTTCAGAGCCAAGCCACCACAGCGCCGTCCGAACCGATGCAGCATTTGCGCACGTCCTGGACTGTCTCCGCTAAACCTCCGCATGTTTTGCCTCAAAACCAACACGGGTTTTCTTTTTTGCTTTTGGCGTCACGAAGTGACCCTGAAATCGTCCCCACTGTGCAGAAGTGAAGACGGCGGTGACTGCAAGATGTTCGGATGAGTTGGGATCCACCTCCACTGATTCCACCGTCGCTTCTCTCCGCAACCAACTGAAAAAGCAAGGGTTCTCCGAAACTTGGAAATATCATTGATATTGACCGATCAACATGGAGCCATTGTCCTCCACTGACACAAGCACCCAAGTCCCTGATGTACTCACTCGAATACTGGTCCGGCTTGCTTCACTTTGAGCGTTTTTATCAATCGTCCCGTTCGACCCATCAGTGTTTCCTGAACTTTCGCCAGCAGCAGGTCGAGTCCGACGCCAGTTTTAGCCGAGACGGGCAGAACATCATCGGGAATTTCTTTTGTGCTGCAAAACAAGCAATTTTAATCGCAACCAGGTTTCACATCTCCATGAAACAAAGAAATGAACGTTTCACTCACCACCGCACTGACTGACCTGTCGAGTTTGTCCACCTTGTTGCCGATCTCGATGATGCTGTCCCGGAGGTGGGGCGCGAGTCGGAGTTTCGCCAGCGTCCTGTCCACGTTCACCTTCTGCAGCACGTGGTCCGGGTTACTCACGTCACGCACGTGCACGATCACGTCCTGCAACGTGTTGTGAGGTTGGATTGGTTTTCCTGCTCACCATCGTATGAAAACGTCGCATTCAGGACACGAAACCAATCAGCAGAGAATACCCCACAAACTGAAGCCAGAAATGTTCCAAGAGAATCTGAACCGTCTGGCCTGCTTGAAAGGGTCATTCGTAAGTTTTGAACAGAGCGAAAAAATCCGCTGATCCCTTTGGTGCAACCGTACCGCTGTGAGCATGTCCTCGAGCGTGGCTCCGAAGGACGCGATGAGTTCGCTCGGGATGTCGGAGATGAAGCCGACCGTGTCCACGTACAGCACCTTGAGACGGTTGGGCAGCAGCCCCGCGTGCACAGTCACGTCCAGGGTCGCGAACAGCTGGTCCAGGGGCACCATCCGCTCGTCTCCAGTCAGAGCCTTGATCAGACTCGTCTTGCCTGGTGTGACGAGCAAAATCAAATCAGTTGCAAAGGGGCTGGCTGACCCGGGGTCAACTTAGAAGTTCTGCGAACGTCTTGAGGTGCGGTTCTGTGATCGTCCCAATGCAGTTCAGACGATACAACGCCCGCCAGCGAGTTGTTGAAATAATTCCGACAAACAGTGAGGAAACCATCTTTTGACCGTGGAAACTCTACCTGAGTTTGTGTAGCCCACAATGGCAACTGACGGAATTTCTTTCTTTGTCCTGTGTTTCTTCAGACGCTCTCTGTTTTCCTTGATCTTCACAAGTTGTGCTTTCAGCCGCGATTGGTGACGCTGAAAACAAACGAACCAACCGCATTGATATGGCTCGTAGATCATTCGGAGACAGAACAACGCGAAGGAGACTCGAAACTCCTTTCAACGCTGAAAGGTTGTGCAAAGAATCCTCACTTCCACAAGTTTGATCTTCCTCATGACCGGAGTTTCGCCGAAGCCCGTCACCACTCCCATGCTGCCGCGTTGTCGGTCCAGAGATCCGAGGTGCAGACCGCGCAACCGAGACCTGCAATCAATCTTCCAGTGCCGTCATTCATTCCAGCAACACAAATCAGACAAGAACACTTTGGATTGAGCTGACCACTGACATCAGTCTATTTACTTCAGATAAGGCATCGCCGCGAGTGCCACTTGAAGTTTCGCTTCCGGAGTACGGGCCCGTTGCTGAAATATCTGCAGAACTATTGTGTACCTGCAAGAAACAACGAACGTTGTCACAGACACGAAAACAAAGTGTCTGTGGTTGCCATTGCCAACAGCAGATCAACGGAAATAGCCTTTCACAAGCCTTACTTGTCGTACACTGCAACTCCGAATGCACGCTGCAGTGTGGCCAGCTGAAGTCCTGTCAACATATTCACGTTCACGTACACAGCTGTGTACGCCTGATTCGTACGAACCAGCTTCCTTATTTCCAGAAAGTTGCCTCTCTGATAAAGGGTCTCCTTGTGGACATGCTTCAAGCTGAACATTTCCTGCAAAAGGAACGCAAAAGTCCTTCAGGCCGAACAATGAAAATGGTCCTTCACTTGCGATTACGCGCGTTTGTTTTTCGTTTCCTATGCACCCTGCACGCAGCACCGCATTTCTGGGTGTGCTCTGCACAGTCCACCTTTCCAGGTGTGGCACAAGGAACTTGCTTCAAGGCACAGGAAGCACAATTGTTTCGGCACATGCTGATGACACCCCGGGCACGCGGGGCACGATGAGGAATGCTCAGGCCGTCTTGTTGCACCCACAAACATCAGTGTTACAACTGTTATATATATTTACCATGACCACCCCCTAAGTACTGCCACAACCACAGCAACAGCCACAGCCAATCATATCATTCCCTAGATGGAGCCACTATCCTAAGCTGGGCACAT
>JAAUXT010110981.1_pt1 | contig 22113 bp, 33 predicted proteins | sample 7278171 | NCBI WGS metagenome assembly JAAUXT01 (sample SAMN14350112, study PRJNA611818) | marine sediment metagenome | isolation source: surface marine sediment (1.8m) | place: French Polynesia: Moorea | collected 2018-08 | reverse complement strand
TCACCTCTGGGGTACAGCCCCTCTCTGGGGTACAGCCCCTCTCTGGGGTACAGCCCACCTCTGGGGTACAGCTCACCTCTGGGGTACAGCCCCTCTCTGGGGTACAGCCCACCTCTGGGGTACAGCCCACCTCTGGGGTTCAGCCCATCTTGGGAGTACAGCCCCTCTCCGGGGTACAGCCCACCTCTTGGGTACAGCCCATCTCGGGGATACAGCCCATCTCGAGGGTACAGCCCGTCTCGGGGGTACAGCCCGTCTCGGGGGTACAGCTCATCTCTGGGTACAGCCCATCTCTGGGGTGGACAGGCTCCAACCCAGGTTTTACTCCAAGCCAGGTTCCATCTTGGCCCTTGCTGTTACTCGTTCTTCGATTGGTTTGTTTTCCCCACTCTTCCATACTGAAGTTGCTCTGAACACAGCTAATTGAGCCTGGCGGGGCACTTCAGTCTGGTATGGGTCCGTCTACTCCAAATCCAAAACGGTGTTTTGATGTCGGCTCGCGTGGAACCAAACTTGACACACGTGATTATCCACGTGACAGATTCACGTGTTTGCTCTTTGCGCTCGGGGATAACGTCGCCCTCTCGTTTCAGACCCTGGTGCGGCTCCTCCGACCCTTCAAAGCCATCAACCTGCCGGTCAACACCCGGATCCTCGACTACATCAACTACAACTACACGTACCGCAGGACCAGGGCCGCCACCGACCTCGACTACAAACCGCTATTCACGTACGAAGAGGCAGTGCACAACTCCAAGAGGTATTACAAAAACATGCCTGTTTAGGTCAGGTCCACCCACACACCAGGTTTGTTCTGGTTGCATTGAAGGTGCGTTGGAAGGGTCTCAGCAGGTTCTGAGCAGTCAAACCTGAGGCAAATCAAGCAGACAATACTTGTGAGATCATGATTTCTTGGAGGAAAAATCGGGGTTGATCTCGCCACAGCCAGAACATACGAGTGCACACACTGCAAGTTTGAAGAAGTGTGTTGCGTCCATGCACAAACTAAATAAATTGATCCGAATTCTGACAAATTGTATTGACGCTCTTTGAAAAAATGAAAACAGTACAATATTCCAATCTCAATAAAGAACACTTCAACAGCTGAGAGATTTCCTTTGTGTTTGGGAACAACATGGCGTACACACTTCTTTTGACAAAATTCAAAGCTGTTCTTCAAAATAGGTCGTTTGAATTCATGTTTTTGCCCGACAAATGGAAGGCAAAACTCGAGCACAAGTACAGATATATCTCTGGCGTCGAATCAGGATTTTATATGCACTTCAGCACCACACGCAGGTTTGAACTGAAGCATTCAGTTGAAGCTGAGGAAACCTCGTGCGCTCTGCCTGCAGAAGTTGTCGGCCCGATCGTGTGTCTCGAGTTTTTCGGTGTTCGTGAAGTCTCTCCTGAAATCTGTGCACATGTCCGTGCATCTGTTTGCATCACCCGAAGTTCAGCGCGCCATTCTTCCTGACCTCTCCCCCAACAAACACTGATTATTGATGAAGGAAAACACATTTGCGTAAGCTGTTCCTCTTCTTCCGCCACATTCCCTCGTCAAACGCAGCAAACAAATCTGTCAATGAGAACCAACCAGCCATCTGACGTGACTCGTTCATTTTGCACTCACTCGTAAGTCAAATTGTCTCTCGTACGACATCCATACGCAGCAAAGAAGAAACTCTTACCCACGTTGGGACCAGTGGAGTAGAATTGGAGTAGAATGCAAACTGTGATATGGATTTTGGTCACTCAATGGTGAGTCATTACTTCTTGATACATGTATTTTCAAAATACTGACTTTCCTTCAACCTGACTTGTCAGCAACACAAAGCAACTACAGATCGACACTGTTTTTGGCTTTTCCTTTTGAAAAAAGATGATTTTGCAAGAGCTGCTGCTGGTCACAGAAACTAGTGACAACCGTGAGGTTCTTGGTGCCTTCGGTGGACTTCAGTGAACCAGTTCTCTTTCATTTCCAGGCTGCTCATCAAAGTGTCCGCCATCATTCCTGAAGGTAAACTGCAAACAGGATCGTTTCTGAGAAAAGTACTTCTGCAGTTCCTGTGCTTCACCTTGGCTTGGTCCGTCACACGTACAATTTAGGCAGCCATTTTCTGTTCTCACAAACCTGTTCTGTTTGAAAAGAAACTGAAAAAAGAAGAAACTGAAAAGAAGTTTCCTCTCGGTGAAGAGAAGAGATCAAAACATTGGCCCAATCGTGCTCATGACATTGCCACGTCTTCGCCCCCACGCTTGGAATCTGCTTCGCGGCGATGTTGACCTGGGCACACCTAAACGATCCGGAAATTGTTTCCCTTCCAGGCAGAGTTTGGTTCGACGCTGAAGACCCGCTGCACGTGAAGGACAGTGACGGTGTGCGGCAAATCACGCTACGCAGGTGCGGGCGCTGCCGCGATGCGTGTTCCCTGGGGACCTCAGCCAAGACCACGCGGAGGACAGGACTCCAGTTCATTCAGTGCAGAGACCGAGCTCCTGTGTGCAGAGCCTGCCATGGTGCCGCTGCCGAAGGGATTCCCTTCTGAACCCTGCTCCACTGAAACGAAGAATGATGGTCCGATGCCATGGAAAGCTTGTCATTCCAGACAACATTGTCAATGTCTTCCTTTCATTGGGGGAACCCAAATCAGCTCTTATCCCCCCCGCAGCACTGAAGGACGCTCCCGCAGCTCGAACACCTTGCGACTTGAGAGCTTGGACACCAAATCTAACTCATTCACGCTTCATTGTCGGTTCCGGACATTTTAACCCCGTCTCTGCTCAGGGACGACATGCCCCTGCGGGAGGCGGTCGAGGTGCACTACGCCTTGCTGCCCGGGTCGGCGGCGCCCGGCCGGGACTTCGCGGAGCCGGAGGGCGACTCGACCGTCACGTTCCGCCCCGGGCACGACACCGTCTCCCTCCCGCTGCGTCTCCTCCGCCCGGGCGAGGTGGGTTCCCAGGGTACCAAAGGTCAAGAGAAGCATTGGTGTGCAGTGTGAGGAAATCTCCAAGAGGGAAACACGCAGATTGGACCAAAAACCAACAGGTCTTTCGTTTCTTGGTTCCTCAGGTTCTTGGTTCCGCCAGAGTTGGAGAATTTTCTCAGAACATTGAGACAAATTTTTGTGTCAAATGACAACAGAAACACAAGCCAACGTGCGTCCTTTCTTTCTGTGTGTGTGTCTCAATCAATGTCCCTTTGGTTTTGTCAAAGCGATGTATTTTCTGTTGTGACGTTACTCTGCTGCAGGAGGACCAGGACCCCAGTGGGGAGCGGAGGTTCGAGATCTTCCTCTTCTCTCTCGACAACAACGTGGGCTTCGCGCACCCGCTGCTCTCCGTCATCATCCACCACGGTGAGGACGCAACGTACACGTTGCCATGGAAACCGATCTGATGTGGAAGAATGGGGAAACAGAAGCAGGGGTTGATTCATTGAGGAATTCAGATGATCGTCTTCTGGTTTTGAATCTTTCTCTTCTTTGCCGCTGTACCATGGAGGTCAGACCAAAACGTGAACTCTTGAACTGAACCTTTCTTCTCCTTTTGTTGCAGACGAAAATGCAGCCGAAAACTCGCAGAATGTTGACTTGCAATGGTAACAAATCATTGGCATTTGACTTCCAACATACATTATGGGATCACTGTCTTCACCTTTGGCCGCAGAGTCTTGAAAACATGCAAAAGATGCTCAACATCCAGTTCAGGAAATTTCTCAAGCCTGACGTTGTTCTCTTCAGGTCACAATGAAAGCGTTCCCAATGACGTCTGTGACGGCCCTTATCACATGGAAGCCTCATCAAAAGAATCTGACATGGGACAGAGTCGTGCACTGCGTGGGACACCTGGGCCATGCAAGGAACATCGCCCAAAAAACACACTCTACAGCACAATGTTTGTCCGCCCAAAACACAGCTTCCCTCCACCAAAACTACCGGTAAACATTGGTAGTGTCGCGAAAACTTGGACGGTCGGAGTGCACCCCTCATCGATCTTCGTCTGTTTGTACAGACACCGTCATGATTCCATCAAGTGCAGTTCTTCATGTGCATGGACAACGCACCACGCGGGCGTTGTCCTGGCAACCGTTTCTCATATGACCATCAACACGCACAAAAAAAGAACTGTCCCAAAGCTAGAAAGTGCACGCTGACGGTCCCTTCGTCACCACTGATTGTTGCTCAATTTTGAGGGTTCATCAGCAAAGAACTTTGATTTGAGAGACTGGTTTGGCAACACCGTACCACAGAACAAAATTTGACAGCCAATGTCATAAATTGAGAGCTGTGTTGTGAGCCAAGAGCTGTTGGTGTTGAAAACAAATGACTTTTTGCACGCCACGCAGCTCCAAAGCAATTTTTGGCTTGCCATGGCCTTTCCGGCTGCACGCTCTTGTGGCTGAATTGAATGGGCAGGAGTAACACACAGAACCAAAATCTTGGACTTGGAAAAAACGAAGCCAGAGAAAGGCAATTTTCTTTCAATACATCTTCAATCACAATGTATTTGCAACAAAAGCCTTTGAAGAAACATTGTTTGGACGCAACACGAATTTCAATGCCCAACGAATAAAATACCAGTCTTCAATAAAATGTGTCCCATATGAAGCCCGATGGCTCAGAACGAACGTACCACAACAAAGCACTACTTCAGAGTCCTCACGGAGACCCAAGTCCTGACACTCATTCATACGACTTGGCTGTCAGGCCAACCAGACGTACCCCAGGCTGGAGAACCACGAAGCACTCTGGCGTTGAACAGCTTTCCAACAAATGGCCTTGCACAAACAGAAAGACACAGTCAGAGCTCGGCTGCTCATCCCTGAGCTGCACAGATTGTCACAGTCAGGTACTGTTAGGTTCAGTGACCATTGGTCAGACTTGAACATGGGAGGGTTGGGCGAGGGGCTGGATGGGTCAGGTCAGGCGAGGCGCTCGGCAGGGATGGGTAAGTCAGGTGAGGAACTGGCGGTTCTGGGCGGGTCAGGTAAGGAGCTGGGTGGGGCTGGGTGGGTCAGGTGGGGGAAGCTGAAGCAACGGGTCGGTGAGGGTCAAGCGAGGAGCTCGGTGGCGCTGGGCTGGGTAGTTTCGGCGGGTTGGGCAGGGCTGAGCTGAGCTGGGCGGGGCGGAACGGACGGACCTGGGTGGATCGGGTCAGGCGAAGGGCTCAGTAGCGCTGGGCTGGGCGGGGCTGGGCGGAGAGTCAGGCGAGGGGCTGGGCGGAGGGTCAGGCGAGGGGCTCGGTGGCACCAGGCGGGTCTGGGCGGAGGGTCAGGCGGAGTCAGGCAAGGGGCTGGGCGGAGGGTCAGGCGAGGGGCTCGGTGGCACCAGGCGGGTCTGGGCGGAGGGTCAGGCGGAGTCAGGCAAGGGGCTGGGCGGAGGGTCAGGCGATGGGCTCGGTGGCCCCCCGGAGGCGGCGCTTGATGACGCGGGAGACGAGGCGCTGAGGCCGGTCGGAGAACTCCTTGAGCTGCTCGTGCGACGCCGTGATCTGGTCTCCGTCCAGGCGGTTCAGCAGCGACACGCACACCACCGCGCCTGGCGACAATAGCAAAGCAGAATTTTGCATTGCGGCAACGAAAATTGTTTTCTCTGAGGGTGATTGGTCTGGTTTCATCGTCACTGGACTCGTCACTTGACACCCCTTCCTTTTGGTATCGCTGGCCAACAGGAACCGAGCCCACGCAACCATACCAGCATCCCGCGGAAATATTTAGTGACAAAAAACGACATTTCTGGTTTGGGTTTTTCACGTCAATCAAGAAGTCAGCACTTGAACGCGAAGTCCATGGCAGCAGGTTCCGAGCATTGGCCAGCACAAGACCCTCGGAGGAGGCACAAAAATTGCGGGACACAGGGTGGGCACGGGTCCCCGGACCCAGGGCTTCCACTCGATGGTGAGTGCATGTTGAGCGGCGCACGCACCCTTGATGCCGGCGTGGTGACACATGGACGCGAAGCAGAGCGACTCCATCTCGATGTTGCGGACGCCGCGCTCGAACGCGCCGCGCAGGAACGCCATCTTGTCTTTCTCCGTATAGTCGCAGAAGGCGCCGTCGAGTCGCGCCTGACCTGCGACACACGACACCCGAACATCGGCACAGGAAAGAAGCGGTGCATGTGTCCACGAGCAGAAAGGCGGGACCAAGCTGAACGATGATGCAAAGCCCTGGCTTCAGGCAATTTCAACCAACAACGTTCACGGAAAGATGCCATTTTTCTTCTTCACTTTTTGCTGTAAACACGTGTGGTTCCTCAAGTTCAGCAAAGTTAGCATAAAATTTGAGGCACCCTGAAACAAACTAAGGTAAAGACAAAATTTTTAGCTGCTCAGACTGACCCTCGTAGAAGTCCTGGGTGCACATGGTGGTTCCCTGGACGACGCGGAAGTGATCGTCGGGCTCCGAGATGCTGACGAGCTCCTCGACGAGCTCAGCGTCGAGCACGGCCGGGCGACTCACGATCTTCCCCAGGATCGCCTGCAGACACAGGATTTGATGAAACAGGCCAAGGCGTTGCACCGCTGCGCGCAAAACGTGGCACGGAGAGAACCGCGTTGCGTTTCGTTTCTTTTGAAGCGTGGAGTTTTGACCAGCGCTCACCAGATCGAATTGGGGTCTGAAGAGCGCGTCGACCGCAGCGTCCGAGATGACGACCGTCCCCGCGTCCACTCCTGTAGGAACAAAGAGGAAACACGTGATGGGCCTTCAGTTCAAATCAAAAGCGACTGGATTCCAGACTGCTCGCAGTAAATAAATGACACAGCGCTGGAGACTTGCGAAAGACTGACACAAAAAGCTGACGTAAACAGAGTGTCGTCAAGCTCCTCATGCGTGACTTTCACCTTTTGTGTTTGGACCCCTTGAACTCTTTCAAGCAGATTCTTGACTGGAGCCCAGGGAAGCAAACTGCTGTTGTGTGGTTCACTTGCAATTTGTCGGTGTGGTCGATCACCAGAGCGGTTGATAACCAGGACGGAACAAGAACAACCACACAACGAGCCTGAACCATGTGTGCGTGCATCGCAACCACACACGCACAAACAAAACCCCGCAGGACCATCATGACTGAAGCCACACATGCAGAAGCGGAATCCATGTATACGTGCATAACACCCACACACGCACGCACATTACCCCACACGACCACGGCTCTTACCGAGTCCGCCGCAGGTGCCGATCCTGTAGAAGACGACGTCGGTGGCGTCCGCATGGTACAGGATCTTGAAGAGCTCGTGCATCATGACGGAGAAGGACGGCATCCCGATCCCGTGCTGCAGCCGGAAAAAACTCATGCGGGTCAGAATGGGTGTGGCATATTTTTTGTGTTTGGTAAAGTTCAGTACTTTATTGCTGAGTCATTTCGGTGATTGCAAACTGCCAGACTGGTAAGTTCGTTCAAAATACCTAAACACAAAGACATGCCTGGACAGACAGACAGACAGACAGACAGACAGACAGACAGACACAGACACGCACGCACGTACACACACACGCACACACAGCACACGCACACACACACACACACACACACACACACACACACACACACACACACACGGAAACTCACGCTCGCGGCGAGGACTGGCCCGGCCTTGAAGAGCGCGTATCTGTCGGCGGCGCCGGCGATGTTGACGAGCGCCTGTCCGGCGGGCAGCGGGATGCGCAGCGTATCGATCATGTGGTGCGCGAACCGCTCCATGCGCCGCGGACTCCCGCCCACACACACGAACTGCGACGGAAGCGTTCAGAGTTCACACCCACGCGTGCACATGCATAGAGAGTCCGTATGAAACTCATCTCAAAGTCAAAAGTCAGAAAACAAGAAAACTACCTCTCACATCTCAATTTTCTGCCTCGCTCTCTGTTTTCCATTTCCCTGTCTTCCTCCCTTTTGATTCTCTCTTTCTCATGCACTCTCTGTCTTTTCTTTTTATGTCTCTTTCTCTGTTTTGTGCTCTTTCCTGCGTTCCTTTTAGCAAACTCACTCACTCACTCACTCACTCGCTCGCTCACTCACTCGCTCACTCACTCATTCACTCACTCACGCACTCACTCACTCACTCACTCACTCAATCAATCAATCAATCAATCAACAATCGCTCTGTTTACTCTCTTTCTGTCTCTCTCTGTCTCCCTTCTCTCTCTCTCATTTCATGTCCTCTCTCTCTCTCTCTCTCTCTCTCTCTCTCTCTCTGGCGATTGGACTCTCACACTCACAAAACCTCTCCCATTCCCTGTCTTCCCTCATACTGTCTTTGGGGCTTGTTCAGATCTACCCAGAATCAACCAACGCATCTAAATTTTTGTGCAGGTCCCACCAGACCCAGATCTCATTTTGCCTTGAAAAAGGACTCGGTCAGTCGCATTCTTTGGCTTTCTCATCAACGTTCGTGGCTTTTGCAGAAGTTAAAATGGACAGCCAGGGCAAGCTGATGTGCTGGGAGATCTCATTGCTCGAAAATTGTGTTCCTTTTGTTCAGCATTGCTCAGCAATGCGAACGAAATTTTTGCAACATCTGTGTCAAATGTTTCGCACGAATGGCACAAATTTTTATCGCCAAAAGGACTCAAGTTTTGTTTTTTCCTCTTTTTGCCTCGTGAAAATTTATGGCCCATTCTCTGGGTTTCTGGGTCAAAGAATCTCCATTCCCGATAGTGGCTCTGTTATCTCATTTTTTCATCCCAATCAACTTGACAAAACAATGACTCGAAAGTCAAAAACAACTTCTTGAACCACATGTTTGCAACGAGAATTTGACTTTTTGCAATTGTTAGCCATGGCAGAGTCAGACACGTCTGCTGGCTCCGGCACCTTTCTTGCCTTACGCATCGTGCATGGGTCCTTGACATACGAGTATCCCCTCGTGTAAATGTGTTTCCGGTGGGAAGCTTCGCGCTTCGCGCTTCGTGTGTGTGTGTGTGTGTGTGTGTGTGTGTGTGTGTGTGTGTGTGTGTGTGTACATGTGTGTGCATGTGTGTGCACATGTGTACGCACGACTGTGAAAATCGAGCTCGCATTCGCTGCTTTTGCCTGACCACAATCCGACTCTGCGTGGCATTTCTTTGTTTCAGTGCGTCAATCACCCATGGGTGCAACCACTCACATACGAGTCGGACATTGTCTGATGGCTGTGTGACCTTCAGAAAGTTTCTTGGTCGGCCTCCGCACGATCTGATGCCTGAAGCCCCTCGATACCGTGAAGAATGCCCGACATTACTGTTTGTGCCCCTCCCCTGGTTCGACGCAACAGGGACCTTCAGTTGCATCACGTGCGACGCCCCTGTACAACGCATGATGTGGCATTTCACCTTGGAAAATCTATGCTGAATTTCATTCACTCTGTTTTGTAAGACATTCCTCATTTGAATCACTTTTCAGAGCAAGACAGTTTCTATTTCACACCTTCTTTCTATTTTCAAGTGGGTTTATGTCTCTGAAAACTGAACATTGTTTTCAAAATTTCAAAAAAATGCAAAACTGATTTCCAGTCTGCAATGCCACGTCGCACGTGGCACGGAGGCATCACACGTGTTGCAACTGAAGGTCCCTATTGACGTTGACGTTTCCCTTCGCACGCAACTCACCTTGACGTCTCCGAACATGCGCTTGAGGTCGTGGCTCTTGGAGCTGAGCGCGAAGTGGTAGAGCACGTCCTCCTCGAGCTGCAGGATGTTCGGGTTCCGCAGCCGCACCCCGCTGCAACACACGGCGCCCGGGGGCTTATCGGCTTCTTTCATTGTGCTCAAACTGTTGGCTCATGCAGAAGCGTGTGCGGTGTGTGGTGTTCAACAGGAATTTTGTTCACGTTCAACGAAGATTTGGCTGTCCTTGGATGCCTTCAAATATTTTGGGTTTCAATTGCAGTCATTTAGTGGAAATTGTTCGGGCGTTTCATGCAGCTGTCATGAATCAGAATGACCGGCACACCTGCGGAACTTTTTGGGCATTTTTTTCTTTTTGTGATGCGTTCAGAATCGACAATATTTATACATCTCGCATTTCTGGTGTCAAACAATGGATCTGTGCACCTCGACAGACGAATGATGCATGGGCCTCAAAACTGCCAGCCATAAAAGCTCGAGCATGTCTGTGCGTCTGTGTCATGTTTGTCTCTTGGCCTCTTAGCACTACTTCTGTGTGTGTGTGTGTGTGTGTGTGTGTGTCTTTATCTGTGTCTGTGTCTGTCTGTGCATGCACCCCTGCACATGTGCTTGTACGAGGGGCTATCAACTTCTGCGTTCCAAAATGTAGTCATGATACCATTGAAATTAAACGGTATCATGACCATTTTCCGGAAGGCAGAAGTTGATAGCCCCACGTATGCGTGGTCTGTCTGTCTGTCTGTCTGCATGTTTCTGAAACTTTGTGTCAGAATGTCTGGATGTGCATCTGTGGTGTTGTTGGTGGTGATGTGGTGGTGGTGATGGTGGCGGTGGTGGTGCATGGTGGTGGTGGTGTGTGTGCGCGTGTCTGTGTGTGTTTGTGTGTGTGTGTGTGCTCGTGTGTGTGACTCACAGCCTCTCGAGCTCCTCCTCCTCCTCCCCGTGGTCGACCCCGTTGCTCCACGCCGCGGACCCCAGCGCCCCCTCGGGGAGCGAGCCCGGGTACCCGACGCTCATCGTGCGGTACCGGTCTACCAGCTCCATCGTCGAGCGCAGGCTCGCCAGGCTTTCACCAGCCTGTCTGCAAAAGCACATCTAACACACATTTTGGTGTTCCGGACTCGCAGCAGTGCTCGGCATTCTTGATCCAAAACAAACGTGACCTCCAACCTTGGGCTCTGTGTCATTTCCCAAAAGTGTCACTTTGGAATTGGGATCCTGACCCTGGGGCCCAGATGATACCTCTGAACACTGGATGGAAGCCTCCGAGGATCGAACGATGGTCAAGACCGACCTGTGGACCCCGGCCCTGGCCCTGGATCTGCTGGGAGGCGATTTTCTTGCAGTCCCCTCAATGCCCATCTGAAAGGCCCTGGTCTTTTGACCTACTTTTGCGCACTCGCCAATTCTCCGTCAAGGAAAGATTTCTTCGAGCACCTTTATCGAACCAAATCAAGACTGGTTATTTTCAGTGTGGAAAGACGTGATTTGCTCAACTTTGCCCATCGTGCTTGTGAAGTAGTACTCACTCATGGTTCATGGTCGCGAGTCACAGTCGAGAATAGTACTGTATTCCGAAGTTGTTACGTGAAGGGTTTCAGCAGGTACGTCTCTGTTGGGTGCGCGCCACAAAACGTTCAACGTAAATACATTTATCATGCATCCATGGCTATCTTATCTTTGAAAACAAGATCGTACACACTGATTCCACAAAGCCAGCCACTCCAACGTGGAGGTCTGCCAATGCGTGCCTCAGCTCACCGCAAAGGCTCAGCCACACCATTGCATGTTGGTGTCAGCCACATGTGTAAGTGTTACCCAAGGTCCAGGGGCCAATTTTGTCAAGATTCGCAGATACCAACAACGTGTGTGTGTGTGTGTGTGTGTGTGTGTGAAAATCAGTGACCTCTCCCCCCCCCCCCGCGCCTAGAGTGCTGTTGGTGTTGAATTGGGTTTGACCAAGCTTCAGGGAAACCAGGGACCCTCTGGCCACAAAAGTGGTTCTCTTGTCTTCTGCACTTTCGGGTTCGTAGTGCATGATAGAACCATTGCGCGCAGTACCACCTTGACCCATCACAATGCACTGCACTGTGAACGTGGCTGTAGCTCCCCGCACAGGCTTCCACTTCAGCGCGAGTTGAGTCGGCGCAACCGACTGCACGACCCACCGATATTTGCACATTCCTGATAAGAGATAAGCCCATCCTGGCTATCAGCCGCGAAACCGCAATGAGAGTCGCTTCCCATTGTTACACGCGCTGTTTTCGAGGTCAAAATGTTGTTCTGCTGAAGCGGATCCAGTGAGCGCTGCCCCCTCTCCCTGAAAATTGTTGAAGCAGAATACCGCTCCACCCAAGTGAGTTGTGGACCTGTTCACTGGAGTCGGTCAAAAACCGAACCTGGTTCAGTTTTGTGCAAACCTGGAATTTTATTTCACAGAAAACTCACCTGAACAAAAACTGGCCTCACGCTGGGTCTATTTCGTTGTTGTCACGCTGGTGCACAACAGAGGCATGAAGGGACTCAACGCATCGCCCACACCCTCAGTTCTGCGCGTGTCGGAGGAACCAAAAACTTGCTTGCTTTCAAAACATCTGCGTGGTGAACCGAGTTATCAACATTAACTGAGCAACATGAGCGAAAAGCAGAGTTATCTCTTTTTCAAACTTTTTGTGTGGCTGCACAGGACCCATTTCTGAAGTTTTCCGTTCGTTCATTGAACGCAGTTTCTGCTGCGGCACGGACATGCACTGTTAACACACACAGGTAAACCCAGAATTCTGGCATATTTCGAAACAACTGTCAGCTTTGTTTGCCACAATAAGCTCGACATGAAAGACATTTCAATCACACGCACACTCTCCGCTGGGCAGTTTTTGCACAAGCTGGAATCGTTTGACATGACACTAGTTCAACTGGAAACGGTTTACATTTTGGAAAAGCACGCAAATTTTTTTGCAACTCTGCAGAAAACATTCACTCAATCACAAGCATGATTCTAACTTTCCTGACAAAGTCTGACGGGCCACACATACGAGGCTTATCCCACTGCTGGCGCGCGCTACATGTTGACTTATCATCCAATTTGACCCTATTTGTACTGAATAGGGTTGAACACCTGTGCAACGATCGGTTCGTTCCTGATGTGTGCATGCAGCGCGCGCCAGCAGTGGGATAAGCCTCGTACAGAACCCGTCGTAGCCTTCCAGACCAGGACACAAGAACGAACCTTCATTCATCCAAAAATGAAATGAATACCCCCACCCCACAAATTGGCCCCGTACGCGTTAGCATGTCGCACACCCTGGATTTCCACTTGAGACAAAAAGAAAACAATGTTCATCGTCGCTACCTTGGCAGTTCTTCCAACTCAAGCAACACTGATAAATTTGTCGGAAGTCACAAAAACGTTGTTCTGTTCCAACCCACCCACAGTAAGCACAGTTTTGCCAGAAACTTTCTGGTGGTGTTTGCTGTCACAATGCATCAAAAGTCTGTTCTTTTGTTTGTGAAGGAATGTTGCCCTGAATGAAGTCAAGTCAAGTCCGCTTCGCCTTCGACGAGTCTTGCACACCAGGTGTCGCCTCTATCCGATAACGCTGTTGTAGGCGGCGGCGAGAATGACGCCGCCACTAACGCCGAGCAGCGCGCCCAGGTCGCCGCCCTCTCCCAGGTACTTGGCCGCGGCGAACCCCGCGACGGCGCCGACCAGAGACAGGCGGTCCACCCGCACCTGCAAAGTGCAAGTACTGGTGTCAAAAAGTGACCAAAGACACTCCGAACCAGGAGACACAGGTGTCTGACCATTTCAGGTTCAAACAGACAAGCGACACATCACAAAACGCGCGCGACACTGTCTGATTAGAAGCGCACCGGGCGCGGAAGTAGTTTTGGGGAGACGTCTCCTGACCCTGTCAAAACATGCGTGCCACGTTGGTTTGGAACCCCCCACCACAAATGACCCGGCCAGCCACGCTCTCTTACCCAAGCGTGGAGCCTCCTCCCCCTCCCTTCGCTCGCACCTGGCACTTGTTGTGTCGGAGGCGGTAGCAGCGGTCCCACACGGAGTCGGGCGTCACGTCGTCAGCGCGCAGGCGCAGCCACGTGAAGAGCGGCCCCGTCACGAGCCCCGTCACGACGCCGTACGCTCCGCACTGCAGCGCGCGCTTCTTGTAGCTCTCCACGTCCCGCTCTCCTGCAAGGAACCAGCGCATAACGGGCGTGTTCTATTTACACGTGCGGCTAGCCGTCGGTGAAGTCGGGCGACTTCGCCTCTTGGTAGGAGATGGAGCGCACTCAGCCGTTTCGGCAACCCTGCAAGCTGCACGCGTCAATGGAACAAGGCCAATGGCATGGCGACTCTTTGTTCCGGAATCAGTAATCACGTCAAGACCTCCCTCACTCTTCAAGAGGCACCCAAACCAACACCAATGCTTCTGTCTCAGAGCAACTATGAACATCTGTGCGGGAGATGCTCGGGGCGTGTCTGAAGAGAGTCGCAATGTCGAAGAGTTCATTTCCTTTCCGTTGTCAAGGACACATGTGAAGTCTTGCAACGTGCTTGAAACTTTCCGTCCGAGACACAGAGTAAGAAATGATCACACCAGCACAACAGAAAAGCGAGCGGTTTCTACCTTGAGCGAGCATGGCGATGGGCGCAGCGAACGCCGTTCCGAGCAGCGCCCCCGATTGGACGGTCCTCGCGGTCACGTGGATGAGCAGCTCCGTCTTGGGACGTGGGATGTCGCGCATGTGCTCCTCGCACACCGGCGCCCCGACCAGGTTTCCCGCCCAGTGCAGACTCATGACTCAAGCTACAAAGACCCACGTTGAACACTGGAGATGGCAGATGCTGAGACATTGAAATGAATTCAGTGCGAAGGCACCGCGAAATCTTTGATACGTACGAGGTTGATTCAAGTAAGTTTGGCCAAGCATGTTGTCGGGCGACACATGGAAATGAGCGCGACTGCGGCACTCGTTTGCTTGCAGACCTGCGCCGCACATCAACATGTTTGGACAAATTTATTTGAATCAACCTCGTATCAGGTGTCTGGACGACATGTGAAAGCTGCAGGCAGTTCATCTTCAACTGGGATGTTCCCGAGAGAGAAGCAAGATCTCCCCATTGAGTGAACACCAAGCCAGATTCACTGAATATTCAGTGCCGACGACTGCACGTGAACCCAAGTGCTACTCGTACAGGCAGTGTTGTTTTGCACAGTGATTTCTTGCAATTTGGTTGCAACGGAAAAACGACCTTCCACGAAAGGACAGCTCGACGAAAGCACCCGTTCTGACGCAGAAGAGGCTTGAAGTCAAGAAGGATCTACAAAATCCCTTCTTGCGCGAACAACACAGAAATACCAACCCGAACTTTACGCCAGACTAATCTTCACAGAAGTAGGTCAAGAGCTGCGATTATCTCGTCACAAGATGGCTTCGCTGGGCAAACAAAACTCACAACATTCACAGATGGCACTCCAATGAAACATCAACTTTCAAATTCAAAGTCTAAGCTTAAAGCTGCTACTTCTCAGATGATTTCCGAAACACCCAGAACCTACAAGTGACAAGGTGACAGAAGTGCCACGCCCCTCTGGTGGACACAGGTCCAGCTGTCACCTTGTCACTCGAGTCCGCTGGACTTCAGATCATGTCACAAATCCAACAGAAGTTGAGATGCCGACTTGAGCCGAGGAAGGTTGGGCAATCAATCAAAAAAGACCCACCAGGCTTTGTTTCCAAGATTTTTTTATCAATATTACCAACGTTTTAGATCGCCAAAAACAAAAGCCACGTGGATTTAAAGTTCTGTCGCGCCCTCGGGTCTCGACCAATGAGAGCGCGTCTTTCAGCGGAAGTGACCTGCATCGCGACCTTCACCTTGCAGCTTCTCACTGTTCCAAAACTTTCTTTCACATCATGTTGTCTCGGTATTCTTCCAGCTTACAGCTTTTGGTAAGTTTTGCGCCAGTTTGTTTCGTTCCTTGCAGCGTCTAGAACTCTTGTAACGAATCAAGTTGAATGGAAATGCAGCATTTTGACGTTTGTTTGGGTTTGGGTTTTTGCCTATCTGTACTGACAGCTTCATCATGATGATCAGTGGATCCTGGATCCAAGACGCACGTCCAGATCAGACAGTTGCTGCACGCTTCACCTCGTTCCTTGGTTCGAACTGTGCAGGCACGAGTCTTGGAGCTGGAGGCGCAAAAAATCAACTCGTTCCTTGGCTATATTTTTGAATGTGTTCGTTTTGAGATATCGAACAGCAAAAAATTTTGACAGCCCACAGTGATGTGAGCATGACATGACAGCAATGTAGACCACACAGAACCTTTTTGCGGGCGGTTTGCGTCTGATGATATCGGTTTGCAGTGGCTTTGTTGCTGATAGAGACTTGTTTACGACTGGACAAACACATCATGAGTGTCGTCCTATCGCGCTGATATCTGTCACTTTTTGTGCAGAACTTTGTGCAAAAAAACTTGCGCCTCTGTCCTCTTGTGGGTTCCTCCAACCTTGAAATCGAATCTTGGATTCTTCAGGTGGTGACTTGTTTCACTGCGCTAGTCATGTGACTTCGCGTGGTGAACCTCGTTCAGCCAGCCTTGTGTGCGATCTGTCTTTCCTGATGCACCAGGCGTAACTGTTCGTGTTCTCTTGTGGTCGCAGGCGCGGCGGGCGCCGGGGCTGCAGGGCGCGCGCTCCGTCTGGACCGGGAAGGACTCGCTCGACGACAACGACCCCGAGATTCGCGCCGTCATCGCCCGGGAGAAAGACCGCCAGACGCGCGGCCTCGAGCTGATCGCGTCCGAGGTGAGAGAAGCGCGTCTCCAAGCACCAACCACAAGTGTTTTCTTCGAAGGCTCTTCAGTTTTGCCGGTTTGCAACGAAAATCTGTTGCGAGGAGTCAAAACTTCAACGGAGGCATCTCAATAACATCCTTCTGCTTGTTGATTTAAATTCTCACGTGACTGACTCGTTCGATTTCAGAACTTCGCGAGCAGAGCTGTGTTGGAAGCTCTGGGATCCTGTCTCAACAACAAGTATTCTGAGGGCTATCCAGGGGCCAGGTAAAGACGTGCTCAATACATGCTCGTCCGCGTCATGACTTCACCACAGCAAGAACAGGTTGACTTGTGCAAAGCGGGCTGACCCTTGCACATCTCCTCAGGTACTATGGCGGCACCGAGTTCGTGGATCAGGTGGAGACGCTGTGTCAGAAGCGCGCGCTCGAGGTGTTCCGACTCGACCCGGAGCGCTGGGGTGTCAACGTGCAGCCCTACTCCGGCAGCCCGGCCAACTTCGCAGTGTACACCGGAATCCTCAAGCCGCACGACCGCATCATGGGGCTCGACCTGCCGGACGGGGGACAGTGAGTCCGGCGGTGCTTTCAAAAACTCAGTGCGACCGTATTCACCCGTCTACAAGTCGCACCCAAGCATAAGACGCACCCCAACTTTTGCGCCTTGATTCTGGTATCAGGTCATATGAAAACATAAGTAATTTCATACCCATGTGTAAGATGCACCCCAACTTTTGGTGCTCAATTTTGGGACAAAACGGTGCATCACATACACGGATGGATACGGTATGTTGTCACTCAGATTGTCAGACTCTGAAGCAGGCTTGGTCTTTGGTTGGAGAGACACGACTGAGGACGTCCCACTGGCATGAAATGTGTGTTACATTGCCAGTGTTCGATTTGCGTGAGCCGGCTGGCCGAGTGAGCCCAAATGGCTAACTTTGCCCCGTGTCCAAGCCAGGGGCGAAGTGGCGCCACTTTGCAGCCGGCCAGCCGCACGGAACGCGCCCAATGAAATCCGAACTGAACTGAAACACTCGTGGTCACCATTGCAGCTTGACTCACGGCTTCATGACGGACACCAAGAGGATCTCAGCCACGTCCATCTACTTCGAGTCGATGCCCTACAGACTCAACGTACGTCTGATTTCTGTACAAACTCGTCACAAGGAGTGAGCCTGTGTTGAGCATTGGCAACAGCGTGAGGCATGACGTGCCAGGTGGGACCCAACTGTTGCCCATCCAAGAGATTGGTCCTTCCCTACCTTCTCCAGGCAGGATCTGAGTTGGTCTTGCCCAGGGGAAGACCCTTATTTTGGAGGCATGTCCCGGCCCCAACCCCTGTGACTCAAGGTGACTTGACGCGAGGCGCTCTGCTTTCTTCTGTCGAGAACATTCTGTCCTCTGTGTGGAACTCTGAGAAGACGTTTGATCTCATCCTCTTCGCGTTTCTATTGCAGCCTGAGACTGGGTTGGTTGACTATGAGAAGCTGGAGGAGCAGGCAAGGCTCTTCCGACCCAGAATGATCATCGCCGGGACGTCGGCCTACTCCAGATTGTTGGATTACAAGCGATTCAGAGAGGTAAGCATTCTACTGTTACAAACTAGTGTGTGTGTGTGTGTGTGTTCGTGTGTGTGCGTTTGCGGGTAATGAGTGCTCGAGAGTTGTTATCAAGACAAGAGTTGAAAAGTAATTCTTTACGCAAAGCAATCCTGCTCTGCTCTTTGAAAAATCCGTCAGTTCCAGAAATAAAAACAAAAATTTCGTGTGCTTGATGTCAATGACTGAATAAGTTTGTTGTTGTGCTGCAGTTGCGAAGCGTATTTTCTGTTCACTTGTTAGATCGCGGACGAGCACAAAGCGTACCTTCTCGCCGACATGGCGCACATTTCCGGTTTGGTGGCGGCTGGCGTCGTTCCGAGTCCGTTCGATCACGCCGACGTCGTCACCACGACGACGCACAAGACGCTCAGAGGGCCCAGGTGCGTGGAGTGGACTGCGGTGTTTTGTTGCGTGAACCGAAACTGGACAGCTGCTTCTGGTTCACACAAGACGTTGTGACATTGAAGGGGGTTCGTTGGGGTGGTTGTTTCCAAGGGTGCGTTGTTTGGTATCAACGTTCGGCGTCACTTTTGACTGTGATCAATGAATTCTTGATTGAATTTTCTTCGCTGTACGGCACGCTGCAATGACACTTCACTCAAGCCAAAGTTTGGTTTCAACTCCCTTCGCAGGGCGGGGATGATCTTCTACCGGAAGGGCGTACGCAGCGTCAACAAGAAGACGGGGAAGGAGGTGAAGTACACGTTGCAGCAGGACATCGACTTCGCCGTCTTCCCGAGCCTGCAGGGCGGGCCGCACCAGCACCAGATCGCAGGCATCGCAGTCGCGCTGCAGCAGGTGCGGCAGGGGTCGGGGGTTGGTGTGCGTCGGGTCAAACTGTCTGTCTGTGTCAAAGACAACCAGTTCTGCTTCGCGAAACCAGGTGAGACATTCTGATTCCAAGTCCATGTGGACTAAGTGTCTCCGCAATGGTGGTGACTCGCACAACGAATCCATCATGAAGTTCGACACAAATTCCACTCCAAAGCACTAATCAACGATTGGACACAAAATTCTTGTTGCTTTCACTTCTTGAACTTCTTGCATTTTGTCTCCGCAGGCGAAGAGTCCTGAGTTCCGGGAGTACCAGGAGCAGGTGATGCGGAACGCGAAGGCGATGGCGGACGCGCTCATGAGCAAAGGGTACTCACTTGTATCAGGTGAGTCAGGGTACTCACTTGTCTCAGGTGAGTCAGGCTACTCACTGATCTCACGTGTGTCAGGGTACTTAGATACTCGGGTAACGCCTGCATTTTTGCCCACACATTTGTCGTTTGGGGTTTCCATCGCTTCGAACCAAAGCCCTTGGAGCATAGCGCCAATCGTGACAGAAATTTTGTGACATGGCACATCTTGCTTGCTTTTAATCAGTTTATTGATAACCGTCTCAATACAGTTCTCACATGGCACATCTTGAAAGCCGTTGCTTGATGGAAAAGTAGGGCTTGATGGTGGTCGGCGCGCAACAGTCTCTTGTGATGACATCTGATAATAATTTCGTCTCCAGGTGGCACTGACAACCACCTGGTGCTGGTGGACCTGCGTCCTAAGACGGACGGCGCACGCGCAGAGCGCATCATGGAGCTCTGCTCCGTCACGGCCAATAAGAACACGTGTCCCGGGGATAAGAGCGCGCTCAACCCCAGCGGCCTCAGGCTCGGTGAGTAAAGCGCAGCAACCGTGTCGTCCTCTGTTGGCTAATTGCATCAGAATTCCACTGACGAGAAATCCATCACACCTGTCGTTTCACGTGTCCTATTATCGCTCATTGATGATCGGTTCCGCTGCCCAGGCGCGCCTGCGCTGACGACGCGAGGCCTGAAGGAGGACGACTTCAGAGCCGTCGTCGACTTCCTGGACGAATCGATCAACATCGCGGTGAAGGCGCAGCAGAAAACGAGTGAGTGGGACCAACTCTGCTGCTCGTACTCGTGACGTTGTGTCACGTGGCTGTTTCTTCCCTGTTTTACAAGTCGTACTCTGACTGGCACTGAAACTGAGAGCACACTACGGTCAAAAAGCCTCTCGTACGTGACCTCCTTGTGGAAGAGAGTTCACATGCTGAAAATAAAACAGTTCCTTGTCTCGACCAGAGTTCTCGAAAGGTCATTGTGCGATTGTGAAGGAGCCATGTTTCCAGCGTGTGTGAACCCTATCGTCACTGTGCAGTTTCAGAGCTTTTGAGCGCTGGTGTCTCTCCTGCAGGTTCCCTGAAGGAGTTTCGCGCGTTGATCCTGGAGGACGCGGACATCCAGAAGGAGATCCAGGACCTCAAGTCTCGCGTCGAGAAGTTCGCGCGAAGTTTCCCGATGCCTGGATTCAACGACCGCTAGAGGGAGCCGTTCATATCCGGGATAGCGTGTCCTGCGTGCCTGAAGCGTTTGTGGGAAAGTGTGAATCCATGGAGCTCAAGAAATCCCCGTATTGTCAGTTTGTTCAGCAGTGTAAAAACTGCCTTGTCAATCAAAAAACTTGGTGTCTCAATCAAACTGTTTGTGTGCCAACAAGAAAGAGTGTTTTTGTTCTTGATTTTTGTTGAGTGAGTCTGTTGTTTTTGTTTTTGTTAAAAGAAAAGTTTTCAAACCTGTTTTCAAGCCAAAAGAATTGGATACAGAGTACAGCGTTGTTTGTGATGTGTTTTGTTTGTTTGTGCTTCAAAAAAAAAAAGTGTGAGCGTGTTGCATGGTGCCCGAAATGATTGATTCTCAGGACCAAGGGGTGTGTGATGGACCACCGCAACCTGTAATAGTGCCTTACACATCGGAGAAACCGTCGTCAGTGTGATGATTATCGTTACCGGATTGAAGTTTCATGTCAACGTGATGCATTTTGTTCACAAGCTCAACGTACATCAACTGCCAGTGCCAATTTGCTTCCGTTTTTACACGAGCGTTTCGCTTGCTATAATTTTACCGAACGCTTCGTGCATTTTATGTTGACTGTGTGTTGTCGGTTTTTGATTTGCCAAACGAAGACATGCTGAACAGGGTCAGAGTCAGGTGGCTGTTCCTGGCACCGAACCCAGCAAACCGAATCCTCCTCCTAAAATACCCCATTGATTTGGACAACTCGTTCGTGTTTTGGAAAGAAGCCAAACGTGTCAGTATTTGGTGGATTCTGTGTGATCGTTGCGAACCAAAAACAGTTTGTTGTGGTTTGAAGTGAGTCACGTCTGTTTGACTGTGTCGGACTTGAGCTTTTGTAAAGAAACAATTTTTGCGAGTCATATCAGATGTACCAAAGATGTCAGGTGAAAAGGGTAGGTCCTCTTCTTCACCTCAACTCTTCGAAGGAAGAGTTCATTGCCTTGGTGTGAACGTAGGTCTCCTCTCCAACAAGGGACACTCGATCCGATGTAGTATTTGGTTGTTATATTTTTCACTTTTTGTGGAATTGTCCAATTCCTGCGCAGACGCAACAATCAACAGCGGTCCTGGGCCCGTCACGTTCTCTCATTGCACAAAACATTTGGGTTCTGAACTGTGCGTGAAAAGGAAGCGAACAGTTTGAGCTGCTCTCAGTTTTAACCCGTGGGGGTTTGTTCCAGTCTTCCGCTTCGTTCGTTGCGCCAACGACACGGTCTCATTCGTCCCGTTCACTTCCTTGGAGGACAAAGTTCTGCGTGCCATTTGCTTCAAAGTGCTGTTATTCATTTTTGAACGATCGACAGGAAAAACGAGGAAATAAAGTCTCGTTTTACCACATCCGCCTTTGACTTGGACCTCGTGTGACACAGGAGATTGGTGTGTTGAGGGGTGACCGCGCGGAGCTCTTCTATTTCACGCTGAAGAAACGCGTGATTCGCTGCCGCACCAGTGTTTCCTTCTTCAGGCAGGTTTCTACCAACGAGTATTTGGGAATGCTCACACATGTCATTGGTCCTCACACTCATTTCTGTGATTTCACACGTTTCCGATGAGAAGAAGAGTTGTGTGATTATCAGCCGCGCTGATATTGGTTTGCCCGTGTATCCACGTCTGTCCATCTTGGGGGGAAAAAATATAGGCCAGCCATAGCCAAAAGCCAGTGATAAGGAGTGTGAGTGTATGCCAATGCTTGAGGGGCAGATTCAGCCCTGGGGGCAGGTGAAG
>JAAUXT010087694.1_pt1 | contig 22115 bp, 22 predicted proteins | sample 7278171 | NCBI WGS metagenome assembly JAAUXT01 (sample SAMN14350112, study PRJNA611818) | marine sediment metagenome | isolation source: surface marine sediment (1.8m) | place: French Polynesia: Moorea | collected 2018-08 | reverse complement strand
ATAGGACAGGGGACAAAAGGGGGACGTCTTCTCTGAGTTGGCATATATACCCAAAAAAAAAATTTGGCACTACCACTAAGTGCTCTTCCCTAAAGGGACTTCGCACAACAAATGGAAAGAACAAATTGATGAAAGATAGAAAGAATTTATCAACGGATGAATGAATGAATGAATGAATGAGACGGGAGCGAATGGTTTCGAAAAAGGAAAAAGCTGGAAGAAAGGAAAAACAAACACGGAGAATTGCAAAAACGAAAGAACAACCAGACCGGTGCAAGAGAAGCAAAGTCGAAACAGATCGGAAAGAGACAGACCTTGCAGAAGACGGCGAAAAGAAGTCTCCGGCGTTGGGGGTGTGAAATTGGAGCAAATTGCCTGCAATTGCGTGTGTACTCACAAAGCTGTGATCAAACTGGATCCATTGAGCTTTGGTTGCCATCTCGGCGGGGTTGCCATGCCAACAAAAGGATGACAGTGGCAGAATCGCGTTTTCAGGCGGCAGTTGACAGCGACACCGGCGTATGAACTTGCACGCAGACTCAGGAAGAGGAAGACAGAATGGTTCACACGGGAAGCGAAGTGTTGTGTTCCGAAACGAGTGAGTCCTGCGTCAACGATTCGCCTGCGTCACAACAATTTTGGCTGCTGTATCGCAAGTGACGCAGCACGACACAACGCTTGACGTATCCAAGGTGAACCCCTCTTGAAGGCGCTTCATCCTTTCCTGCGCATTCCACACCACAGAAAGGAGTCTCAACTTCGTGTTCTCGGCTTTTGATAAAATATTCAAGAGATGAACCTCGAATGTGTTCCGCAAAATTTCCTTGTCAATCGGAAAGTCTCACACACACCAGCACCTGACATTTCGAAGCTGTTTGGAACCAGAGGTGGATTCAAGGAGGCGGGCACCCAGGGAGTCCGCCCCCCCCCGCCGCATTCTCCAAAATGTTTTTTGCCCGTGCGCATTCAGGGGGTCATGTCCGCGAATCAACCCCCAACAACCTCAACTCCTCAACCCAAACTTGCCGCTCTGTTTTGCCTCTGTCCTGCGTCTTAATTTCCAAACACGAAGCGCCCAAGGGTCTGCGCCAATGCACCGGAATTGGTCGGGGTTCCCAAATTCCCAAAACCTGGATCCGCGACTGTTCTCCTCCACCAAATTTGCGTCCCTTGTTTCACGTGGACGTGTGTTTTGGGTGGACCCCGTCCTGACCAAATCCAGAACCCGCCCCCGGGACCTCTGTGAACACAATGGAACGCCAGTTTTGTCAATGCTGCCTTGCTTCGCGCTGAAAGTTTTGCAATTTTCTCCCCGTGGTGTTTGTCACTTCAAAAGTTGCAGTGTTTTTGTTATTGCGTGTTGAAAATGATTTTATTTTCCCCTGCGCTGTTCCATCAAATGAAACCTTTCAACGTCAGCATTTTCTCCTGAGAAACAGAGACTCTTCAACAGGCAATTTCAGAGGAAAGTGTCTGTGGTTCGAGGCGTGGGTGTGTAGCACGACACAACCAGGACTGCGTCGCCCCCATGCCGCGCCGCGGTCCTCGATGCGCTTGAGGTCCATCCAGGGTCAAACCCCTCAGGACTGAGTCGCGCCCCCTTATCCGATCCTGGATCCACTAGAGGTCCGAGAAAAACTGCGTGTTTGGTGACACAATCTTTCCCCACCCAGGCTATCAACAACCATGGACACTCGCTCATACACAATTCATGCAGTCGACGCAACTGCAGAAAAATAGGCCATTTCCAGCTAAAAGCCAGAAACCTAGGCAACCAATTATGCTGGATATCAGGAGCGCCATTTTTCATCTGTGGTCGCAAATGAACGGAGCGGCGGAAACGCACACCGCTCCGAGCGTTCACTCAGGCAATTTGAGAAAAGGCTTTCAGTTTCGCAAGACCACCCCAGGGGCGGCTCCAAGCGGGGGAGGCGCCCGCCCCCTGAGTCCTCCAACTTTTGTGTACTTCGGGCACAAAATGCTTTCCCTTTTCCTGTTCAATTTTTCAAATGTGGAATCCTCTCCCCCCAGAGGGTCAGGCCCTGCAGACCAAATACTGGTCCACCCACGTTCCACAGCTTGTGCCAAACGGTGGTTGGAGGATTCGGTGGAAAAGTTCGACATGAGTCGTACGAATACGAAGAAGAACTTTCCCGACAGACCCGCTGCAACGACCTGTGACCTCTGACGCGCCGCACTCCTTGGAATTGGGCAGCAAGAGCTTGGGTTGGACGCTGGTCGCACTCTCAACCCCAATTGCCGTCAAAGATGAGCGGAAAATGTTCTCCAATTTGAGCTCATCTCCCAGTCGAGCGCTGGATGCCCTGTCATCATGTCGTCATGGTGACGAGTTCGGTTTTGCACGGAGCCTGTGTCAGTGTCACTGTGGATCAACTTCAAAATTGCCATCGTTTCCTTCACGGCTCTTTTCCAAAGGATCGTGCGGAGTAGCTTACTGACACAAGGACAAACATTTTTAGAGGCCTCCGTGCACTTTCTGTTGATTCGAGATCGAGGTCCGAGGGATCCAAACTTCGAAAGGACCCAAACTAAAGGTTCCAGCAAAATTGGGGTGGGACTAAGTTTTCGAATTTTCGAGGGGGGGGACTCTGACCTTCTCTGAGCTTGCTTCCACTGTCAGACGCAAAATCAGGGGCTCAGTTAATCTTTTGCCCGGGTCATTAGGTCACCAGCCCTCCAGTTTGAGTGCACCTGTCACCATCGACAATTCCCAAATCACATTGCGTCGAAACATTTCTAAATGGCACCCGAAACGCACAGGCCTACCGTGTGAAAAGTTGCATCCCATGCACAGCCAATTTCATCCAGGCCTTGCGTGCCTGTTGACAACTCACGAAATGTATCCCCGAACAACGTAATGCAAATTGAACCTGCAAATGATACGCACTCACCTGTCTGTGCGGGTGGGTGAAAGTGGCCATCCGAGTGCTGAGGGCATCATACCTGTGACAGATCACTGGTGAGTGAAAACGTCAGTCTGTTGGAGCAGGTAGCTTCAGATCATACATTCTGTCCGGGGAAGGAGAGAGCCGCTGCACGTGTGGAGGACCGTCCGGTGGGTCATCTCCCTGGCGTCTCTGAGAGATCAGCAGAAGAGCGATGATGCTCAGGTCCACGCGACGTGCTGAACCCTGCGAGTCGTCCTGGTGTTGCCTGTGGGACGCAGTGTGGGGCACGGTGCGGAGCGTGGTGAGCTAAACCTGGCTACTGTGCGTCTCTTTTCAGGCTGTGTCACCGTGGAGTGGGTTCTGCACCTCTCTGCACCCGGTTATTTCTTCACGCGTCCTCACTTCTGTTCAGTCTTGTCATTTGGCTGCGTGTGTGCACAACCAATCCAAGCTGCACAAAAACACCGGTCTACCATTTTACACGGCCTGCGCAATGTGTTCTCACTGCTTGTGTCTCCAACATTTGTCATCAAAACCTCTGGACGTCGTGCTCCGCGTTGCGACGTCGCTGTCTGACGCTCCTGCCCACGTTCCCTGCAGTACTCCGTGCATTCAGAAGTGAACGGCGAGAGTCGGTGCGTCTCTCCTTCTCCTGCAGGCCTGCAGGGCGGAGCTGCTCGTTCCTCCTGCGGTGAAGCTGCACACTGCAACCTGAACCTCATGCAGTTCTCGCTCTGACAAACAAACGCGCTTCAAACCTGAAGTTTTTCTGTTTTCGAAAAAAGAAAGATTCCCTTCAGATGGCCTCGAAGAAATTTTACTGTGCTGCGTAATGCTGTCACTGACGAGTATTAGACAGGTTGAACAAAGAGTCCGTCAGCACAAGAGCGCAGGTCAAAACTTTGCCCATCTTTACGTCGCGTCACGTGTCAGACTCACGAGAACATGTGCTTGGTCCACGTCACTTGCACAAAAGAAGAGACAGGTGAATTTGACGTGCACGTGAATGTACGAGGCTCGTCCAAATGAAGATGAATATTGCGGGTTTTTTGGCTTGAAAATATGTTCTTTAATGAACTTTTTGGAATGTTTGTAATGCAATTCAGTGTAATGAACTGTGTTAATGAACAACAATGGTCAAAAAGGTTGCAGAGATCAGTTTCTACATGGGTTTGGCCATGCCCTTTCGGAGAACAGTACACTGCATGTATCTTCAATGTGCGTCGGCCGATTTTAACCATTTTCAAGAGTTCTTTTCTTGGGTCAATGTTCTCAATGTTCAGATCACCAAATGTTCACTGTCCACACTTGGATCCAGTTCATTTTCACTCGAAGTATGATCCTCTGTGCACGACACATTGACGCAATCTGTTTGGGAGTCTGTTCAGAGCAGCAGCAAATTCTGCTTGTGGAATCGAGTTGATGACATGGTTTGCTGCCCGGATCAAGTCCTGCACAGTGTGGAATCAGTTGCCCTTCAGAACAGATTTTACTCTGGCAAAAAACCAGTAATCTGCTGGGGATAAATCTGGACTGTATCCAGGATGGGGGACACACTGGATGTGGTGTTGCTGAAGGAAGGCTTGCACAACACGCAACTTGTGAGTGGGTGCTCCATCATGCAGAAGAGCCCAACTGTTTCTGTCCAGCCAATATCCATTCCTTTTCCTTCTGAGTGACAGTCTGAATCTATCCAAAATGTCCCGGTATACAGGGCCACTGATTCCCAATCCATTTGGCACGAATTCATGGTGAATCACACCCTCACCATCAAAAAACACAACAAGCATCACCTTCACAGCACTTTCTGTGGTTTGTCTTGGCCTGGAAGAATCCACTAACTGGATCCACGTTTGCTCTCTGGATCCCAGCAGAAAATCCAACTTTCGTCCTCCACAACAATGTTCTCAACAGGCAGTGGATTGACACGTCTTCGCAGCATTTGGAGGCTGAGTCTTGCCATGTGGGATCTGTGCAGCTTGTCTCAGGCGGTGAGCAGGTGTGTCACCCATTTGGCAGATTTCTTCTTGCAGTTGAGGTCCCATCTCAGGATGGTGTGGGCAGTTCCAGTGCTGACATTGGCCTGTCATGTGACCTCCCAGACAGTGGTTCGTCAGTCATGTTGAATCATCTGATCCACTTGGGCAATTTTCTGCACAGTTCTCTTTTTGACAGCTCCAGGGTGTGGTGCATCAGCCACTCTGTTGTTTCCATTGCTGAAATGAGTCCACCACCAATGCACTGTTGGTTGGGAAAACACCCTCTGTCCATGCACATGTTGCAGCCTGTTCAAGGTCTGCACTTGAGACAATCCATTTTGCACACAAAACCAGATTTCAGAGCGTTGTTGCAACCACAAAGCTTGCATGTTGAAGTTGTTCCCTCCGACAAAATGATCGAAAGGTCGGCGCGCACTGCACAAACTTGGCAAAACAACCCACTTGCAAACTAGTCAGACTCAAATGCCAATAATCAATACTAAAGGACATTGCCGACGATTGAATTAGTGCATTGCGAGCAAAATCGCACAATGCACATTTCAAAAAAACCGCAATATTCATGTTCATTTGGACGAGCCTCGTATGGCCTGAACGGATCCTCAGTACATGTACGTCTCTTCGTCCACTCGAGGCCTTGGGTGAACTCCTCGTTCGCACCATCACGTCTGAAACCACCTCCAGTGCAATTTTGTATCTTGTGTGAGTGTTCGCAGGCTATGCTCCTGTGTGAAGGGGGTTTTCACTTTGGCGCTGTGAGCGTCAAATGCATTGACTTCAGCGTCAATTTTGATGTCAACTGCAAGTTTTTGCAGTCACTGTAAGCAATTTTGAAGTCACCAAAATCAGTTCGGACTGTTCTTTGCTGCATGCATCATGCATCATGCAGTGCAGTCATGCGTGTCTGCAGTGAAAAACACTGATTGAAATACTAAGTGGTTTTGAAGTTGCAGTCAACTGCAAAGTTGCAGTTCTTGCAGTCGATGTCAACTTCATTTTTGACACAGTACTAATGCAAAAAGAAAGCAGCAGTTGATGTCAAAATAGGGGCAGTTGACGTCAAAAGACTTGACGCCGTCACCAACATTTAAACCCCTAAAGGGTCACGGGTTCCTTCACCACACTGAGCCCCCCTGAAATCCGCCCTTTTGCGATGTCGGCAGTTCATTCCCTGCGGCTCATGAAACAAGTGGCACAATTCCGACTCTTTGTGTTGTGAAATTTGCTTGTGATTCCAGCTGGGTCTGGTGGATCCACAGGGGGAAATCCCTCAAACCTGATATTCCAAATGAAAAACTGTACTCTCTGCCCGAGTTTCGGCTCATCGTGTTTTACTCTTCACACGGTTGCTGTTTGAAGTTGGAGTTGGGTTGCCCTCCTTGGGTGCCAGATCCCGTCAGGATGGCTGCGCCCCACCACCTCTCTCCCGACCCCGGATGCGCCAGACGATGAGTCCTGCAGGGTTCAAAACTCTCATCCAAAATGTAAACAGCGTCGTTTCTATGCATCATAAATTGCTTCGTCTGTCCAACTCTGAGCTTTCCCGAGGAACAGAGGAGTTGTTCTGCGCACTTTGCCACTTGTTGCAATTGATCTATCAAAATTCATGAGCCAAGGTCGAGTCATGCATCACCCACGTTGACGTCTCCACGCCGTGCTCTCGAAGACAAATTTTTGCTGCCATTTTTGAAGTCAAGTCGGGGTTCTCTGGGTCGGACCCCAGTCACGATTGTACTTGGGCTCCCTTCTCGGCTCCTGCTGGACGGGTGGACCTCGGGATGTGCGGGTGCATGCGATCAGGCAGCACGTTCCCACCACCGCACGTTTCTGCGTGCAGTGCTTGAGCATTCCAAAATGACTTGTGCGTGAAAACGTCTCCGAACCACGTTCACGCTCACATCTGTCTCGGGGAAAATGAGGTTCAATTGTTCTGCTGCAACGCGGGCTGGTGAAGGCGGCCTGCCATCCCACCCCTACCACAAAAGAAGAGAACAGAGTTGTTTAGTTGTGGCTCAAAGAGCGAGTTTCGCGTCAGACGCGGAAAGTTTACCGCGTGCAGGTACGTGGCCTCGGACTGCGGCGCAACATTGCGGGCAGCGCGAAGACCCTGGAGTGTTTTCGCTGTCAGTTTCCCATTGGACAGAACTGCCCGTCGAAGGAAGCTTGAGGCAGGGGAAGGAAGGCCCTGAGGCCGGGTTCACGGAGGAAGCGTCGTGCGGTGCGACCCTGTACCTGAGCACTGCGTCACCGCTCACACAGACAGCGTGTAGATGCTGTCACACTTGAGAGTTTCACCAAAGTACTCCGTAGACGTAACACGTACACGTAGCATGTAGCTTGTTGATGCAACTTCCCTATTTTAGAGCAGTCCACTGATATGAAAACCAACAAAACTAACAATACTTTGAAAAAGACCTCACTGTATTTTAAGCTATTTTAAAATTTGATACTTGTGAAAATTTTTAGATAAAGAATACAGGTTTCTGACTCTGGAATTGAACCCAAAATTGATTGTAGACTTTTCCATATGAGGGGAGTTGTGTCTGCAAGCTACGTTCTACGTGTAGGTGTCGCACTTTGCTGAAACTCTCAAGTGCGTGGTCTTCGAGCACTGAGCGAAGCTCGCAGCAATTCAAAAGTCACACAACATCAAAACACCGCGCACGAAAACCGAAAGTAATTACCAGACCTGTCACCAACAGCAGATTTCACACATTTGTGTCAGGCGTTGACACATCTATCTTGACGTCTACCACGCTTAGCCGGTCGCCTCTGTTAAATCTAATGATTGTCAGCGTGACGTATTCTCCCAGTAATCTGTCTCCAGGCGTGAGTGAACCCTAACTTCACGAAGATCGCACTTGGTTGCGTCGTTGGAGTAGCGTTTTCGTTTCCGACCGTGGACGCAATGACTTTGGCAAGGGCGCAGTGTCCGTGCAAGTTCCTTTTTGTGTGGGGCAGCGACGACGCAGGACCACTCGTACTTTGACCTGGTCGTGGCGCATCCTGTGTGAAGCCCGCCTGACTTTGCAGGGGCTCACGGCATGACGCGTCTCATGTGAGAAAACGACGATCTGGAGACTTGTGACGCAAGGCAGGGCACAGCGCGACGTGTCCTGAGACACAGCGCATGGCCTCCTGTGCGCCGAGCATGCCTGACGTGGGAGGATCAGACGGACGTGCAGGGCAGCGCGCGGCGCACCCTGTGTGCACCCGCCCTGAGTGCACGGTGTGAATAATGCAGCGGCACGAGAGAGAAAGGGGCGGCGGAGAAGCCTCGGGACTGCTGCTCTGTGCTCCCACATGCCTCCTCCCAATCTACGAGAACACGAGCTGTGAATGCGCAATGACGCGATCTCTCGGAGAACAAAGTTGCTGGCGAATGACACGTGGAACGTTTATTTGTCCAGGGGCGGACCCAGGGGTGAGTCCTTGGTCCTGGAATCCTTGAAAACTTGGGATTCCGGGGGTTATGGGGCCAGGTCCCCCAGACTCTCCTTGAATCCGCTGAAGTTGACCAGAGACGCGACACCAGTGTTTAGGAAAGGAACAACCAGCCCAAGGGCGTGTTGCAAAGACACAAAATGTCCTTCAGCGCAAGGTGACCTGACCTTGGGGCCGGTTGCCAGTGGTTGCGTCGTTAATTGTCAGCTTCTACTCTCTTCGCCAGTGCTCGACTCTTATGCATTGCGGCTCCAGCGCCGTCATTTGCAAGCAACTTTTTTCCAACTGGACTCAAGGAAGGAGTCACCACAAGAACAGTTCCACGCAGTGAAGACAACGCTGGTGGACATAATGGGCTCCGTGTTGGCGCTGGCTTCACCTGATGGCGGACGTGGGCGGTTCCGCGTCCCGCCCCTCCCAAGGGCAAGTCCATGAGCAGAGCCCGCGAACCCTCGACATTGTGTTTGTGACCCCTCGGCCCCGTTGTTTGAAGTTCAAACCGTCACCTCAGGGGCAGACCTTGACCAAGACCAGGGTCCGACCCAGGCGTCGTTCCTTCACCCTGCCCCTCAGGGCAGAATCTACTGACCTCAGTCGTGACTCTTTCCCCCTCTTTCCCAGCCAGGCCAGGGACTTGACCTGGCCTCCACCCCAGTCCTTCCTCTTTCCACCCCGCCAGGCCTGTGACCGAACCACGGGTCTGTCCCCGGTCCTTTCTGAAAAGACCGGTTGTGCCTGGAACCAAGTCCTGGTCCATCCCTTGTCCTTCCTCTTCCCTCGTTCGCAGCACCAGGCCTGGGACCGGACCCTGGCTCCACCACCAGCCCCATCTTCCTCCAGTCCCTTCTGGCCTGGGATCGAGTTCAGTGTTTAATGATGTTCTGCGGATCTAATTGCGTCGGATGTCCTCGGGCAGTCGGCTCATTACACGACGCCTGCTTCAGATGCTCCGCCGGATCCAAAGGGCGCGGCCCCAACCGACAATCAATTTTCTTGTCAACTTTTGCATCACGGACACAAATTTATGTTTGTAGTCGGACGTCAATTTGAGTTGTTTTTCGGGCACACGTGCAAGGACAAACTGACAAGTGTTGTGAAACGCACAGCGCACCTCGCACGAGCAGGGGCAAACCCAGGAGAGGTGAAGAGCTTCAAGTTGTGATCAACTTCAACTTCAAAATGGAAGCAAATTTGCACTGGCGTCACAACGTCTGAGCGCCGGAGCAAACTGGACCACTGGGTCCGCCCCAAATGAGGCTAAGACTGAGGAACGAAGTTCTTTGAGCGTCTCAACTCAAAGGAATTCCAGCCGGCAGGTCATGTAGAAATTCGCGTCAGGCGTTTGCCCCCATTCCGTGTTCGTGCACAGGGATCAGCGCTTGGACCAGCCGTCTCGAGTTTCCGGCCGTTGGTCTCTGAGACATGAGATCCAGGGCCCAAATTGCAAAAACAGTCGTGCAACAAGGGACCCGATGGCGTGGGATCCCTGGAATACACACATGTGTGTGCGCGAAATATTTTTGGGGAATTCTAAGACAGGAATGCTCCAGCGGACCCAGAGGAGCAGGTTCCTGCAAAAATGAATCTGACGTTGTGTAGCAGCTGTGGTTATGTGAGGGCTTCTTGCAGGTGTTTTGTTTCGAAGTTGGAATTCATCTTTCCTCTTGGGTCGACCAGGCATCCGCGACAGGGTCTGGAGTCTCCGTCACCGAAATGAGGACCCGCCTCTCAAGAACGTGCGATTTCACCGCCAGTTGAACGCACCGATTGCTGGAAACTTGTCCGCCTCCGCGGGAGTTTGAGGGGTGAAAGATCGCGCGAGAATCAATACAGCATCTCCACAAATCAATGTAGTGCGGGTGAGTTTCTGTCGGCCTTGGTGCAAAATCGAGGGGTGGAGCCACGGTGTAAAGGTGGCTTCGGGACGTGAAAAGTGAAACAGGGGGAGTATTCCGCAGAAGGAAACTGCTTTTGTTGTTTTCAGGCAAGGTGCGAGCGTCCGATCTCAACTCAAAGAGGACATTGCGACCCATGCAGGGTCCGCCCGTCCACTTGATAGATCTAATCCGCCTCAAATCCTGGGGAACAAGGACACGCTGCACCTCAAGCGTGTGCCGAGGAGTGAGAAAGAAGAATGCAAAGTCAAACATCGTGTGAGGTTTCGGGACTTCACACGGGAAACCTCGACATGCATGTGTGCAAAATGACACGGTGTCTTTTGTAACGTTCGTGCATGCGCAAGGGAGATAAAACGCGAGGAACAAGAACCCCTTTCGGTACAGACACGCGCTTCCCCTCCGGGTGGGTCTCCCCACATATTCTCCACTCCGAGACACCGACAGCTCGGCGCAAGTTTGGGACTTGGTCTTGGGTCTTAGGGTCCGAGCCCACGACACCCGAATCCTGGATTCGCTGGGGCTGATAGAATTCAGCTGTGGTGCGAACACTTCATGGTGTTGGCACAGACACCGCAGGAAGCCGCTGCCTCCTTCCTTCACTATCTCCACGTACAAATATTTGTTGAACAGAAGCAAGGCGATGTGTACATTACTGCCGCCGTAAAACAAGAGAATCATCCCGGAGAGAATAGAAACCACGCACACACAGGGGCGCACCCACGATTTAGTCAGGGGGCGACCCACAAGAGGGGGGCGGTCACAACTTTGAAATATTCAACAGGAAAAAAGAAGACAATTCTGCACTTGGGGGACACACTCAGAACACAGTTTCGTCGGTGGCGCAGGTTACGTTCCCTGGGGTTGTGGAGGACAACAACGATTACAAGCAAAAACTTCGAGTCCTGCAACAAACCGGACTTTGGTGCAAACAGGGGCGTCGGCCTGGGCACCTGACCCCAACAAATTCAACCCTCATTTTGCGCAACATCCGCCAGATTCTCAAGACGAAGTGCACTTCTCCACGAGCTGCGACCATGCATCTCCCGCCTGACACCGAGAGGCAATAAAGTCATCTCCGTATCAGCGGAGCACGGCGGGGTCGAGGAGCCGCGGCCGCTCAACACATCGATGCGCCCTGCGTTTCCATCTACGTCGATCTGCTGTGCGTCACTGTTTGCCAGATCTGAACAATCTGCACTGCCGATAGGAATCACAGAACAAATCAAGGCACGGAACTCCAAAAATCATCCGTTTGGATCTGACCTTTCTGCATAAAGTACCATCACCAAGATATATACCTCCACCTCACGTAAACCATGCCAAATCAGATCCCTCACTGCAAACATGGCAGCCCAATTTCTAGTGGGTGGGAACTGTTGGCGTCACCTGAGAAACAAGAAGGAAGCACGCGGTGATAAAAGCTGACTTGCCCCCAGGTCAACTGGTCGACTTCGAAAAAGGCGTGGGGGTGGGGTCAAGGGAGGTCAGCCGACCAGATGACACGCCCCCAACCCTTTCCCGATGCAGTCAACCAAACAAATTCTGCTCAGTCACTGATTTCTGGCAGGTTGACCCAACCCCTTGCCCGCTGTAAGTGAACGCTCAGAGACGCAGAGACGAGCCGATTGTGATTGCACCTGCGCACGGGAGAACACCTTCGGGGAACTGAGCTCAAACAAACACAGAAAGACTGGCTATGTTTCACAAACATTTTCTTTTCTTTTTTTGAATATCGAGTTGTATCTTCCACACGTTGTTCCTGGTGTAACAAAACTTCGATTTGCACCCCTGACGAACAATTCGTTCTCACGAACAAAACAAATCAGTGGCAGATCTATTTGAATTGGCCCCATCACATGGAAACACAAGGAAACAAACAGCGACTCAAAATATTGCGCAAACAAACAACAAAAAAAGTTTTTTGTCCTAACTGTTCGAATGAGCAGTGCATCGCTATCACAGGCAGCAGCAGACGCAATGTTCGGACATGTACGTGTTGGAGATAAATGTGGCAACAACTGTTTCACCTTTTTGTGTCACGCACAAAGCTATGGCTTGAATTTTGAATAGTTGGACACACAAAAACCGCATTTTTCGTCACAAATGAAATGTTCTCATCGAACACAGGAGGTGCCATGCGTTGCGCAAAAACAAAACGTTCGTTCAATCGGACAAGAACGGACTGTTGGTGCTTCAAATCGAACATGAATTCGCGAATGAGAGAAGCGGTACCGCTTTGCACCGCTGCGTCCACTGGGCACGACGCCACTGTTCGCTCCCACTACACACGCAATACGCCAATACATCACCAACGGGTCCACACACTCACGTTGACGTGTCAGGTAGGCCTGAATAATCCGACAAGCCACGTCAGAGTCTGGTCCATCACTTGCCACAAGTACCTGGCAGGAGTGGATCCAGGGAGGATGGGCGATTCAACTTGACAGGGTCCAGAAGAAACTTCAGTGCAAGCGGCTCAATATCAAGGCAACAACCTTTTCATATCAGAGGTCAGGGGTGAGCGAAGCCGACGCCTCCTGGATCCACTCCTGAACATCATCTGGGACAGACAAACTTGTCACTCGCACACTGATACGCATGTTTGATATCAAGTCTGCGTGAATAAAATACTGCACACAATACAAACACGTGATATTTTCAATCGCGTACACGTAGCAGGTACGTGTTCTTCATGCAGTCTCTGTGGAAATCAACAATGGCAAGACCGGCTGTTACAGTGACACGTCAGACACGGCTCACTGGGGACGGCCCGCGCACATCACACGACTTCAGCCTTGGAAAGGGGCCGAGCCCCCCCCCCCCCCTTCCATAGAGGCCAGAGTTGTTTTGCAACATTTAGCATGACAAAGAAATCAAATTCAGGAGACAGGAGACGCCCCCTGTGGTCCGCCCCTGGATGGAACAGCATTTCTCGGACGTCCAACGTCCCGCTTGACACCGCCGATTGTCACATTCACTGACAACAGCGAACATAGAACCCAAAGATCTCCTCTCCCTGCGCCTCATTTCATCCCTTGTTTCTTGAGTAGTGCAACAACAAAAGTCACGCGATTTCCCTCACCTTCCCGCCCCCACCCCAACAACCACATCACTCCCTCAGATGGAGGCACCGGACGTTCACCCCATTCTACAATTTCCAAACACTACCCTCTGATCAGCCAGACCTACTGTCGCTTGAGGTTGAGTCTCACCGCCACAGGGATGTGGTCGGAGGCGTACCGCAGCGAGCAGTGACCGTCAGGGTGCGCCAGCGCCTGGTCAGCGGGCGGCGCCAGCGCCGCCGTCACCGTCACGTGATCCGGCGCCACCCACACGTAGTCCACCATCGTCGCGTCCTTGCCCAGGTAACTCCACGAGTGCTCTTTGCCCCGGAGAAATAGATCCACCATGTGTACTGTGTACTTTCAATTGAGCGAGTCCAACAGACCTGTACAAACGCAGACAGATGGTCAGGCATGTCCAATGCCCAGACGGACAACCACATCCTGTCCACAAATGGCTGCATCAATGTAGACTGATGCACTCGTTGCACGCTGCACAAGGACGCAATGTGTGAACTCATCCTGTGAGCAGCGGGCCTTGACAATACTGAATGATTGAAAGCACGGATCATTTGAAGATTCTTGGGCTCAATGATCAAACAAGTATCTGAACACACCCAGTGGTGCCCAATTGTTACAGGAAGAGGCGGATCCAGTCGGAGGAGCCGGGCACCACGCATACAGACACACGCACACACACGCGCGCACGAGCGCGCATAAAAGCCAATAGAAACGAAGCACAAGGTTGCAATTCCCGATGTTCTTTCGGGCGGCCTGGGGGTCATCGTTGCCATCTGAATCCTGGATCCCCTCTGGATTCCACTGAACACGTCATACCTCCACAATCTTCATCTCACACGCAAAGTTTTCCACCTCCCTTTTGAAGTCCTGACGTCTGCATTGACAACATTTCTCGTGCAAAATAAACCAAACGCTCAACAGTGCATTTTTGCTGGGAGGTCAGGGGTGTCCGCCGCTGCATCCGGGACTGACGTGTCTTCCGAGCGTGGCGCCCTCATGCGGAGGGTTTGAGCACCAGTCTCGCCGCCTGCAGCACGTGGTCCGAGGCGAACCACAGGGAGCAGTGGGCCACCGGGGTCACGAGGTGCATGTCGTCTGGTTCCTGCAGAACTCCGAGCACCTCCACGTGTCCAGGGGCCACAAGGATGTAATCGAAAATCCTGAAGGCGCTGCTCAGGTAGGTCCAGTGTGGTTCTCGGCTCTGCAGAAAGAAAAGAAATTTTTCGCACGGGCACAGTTGGAGGAGGAAATGTGAGGGCTTTCCCCGGTCCCGGTGATGTGGAGATGACCAGTTGGGCAACGACATTTTGCCTGTTGAGCGAGGCGGCTTTGGTTGTTCCCAGGTCATGATCCATGGTGTCCAGTTCACCAGTCGCAGGTTCTGACGTGCTTCTGACCCGGTTCTCGGTTGGGAGGAGCGGCGTTGGTTTTTGCCCGGTTCCCGGTGAAACGCCAGTCCAGCGGCTGAAGGATCCTTCCTGACTGGGAAATGTGCTTCAGCCTTCAGCTGCATTCTGACTTTCCACAAAGCTCAAACAAGTCACGACTTCGACAAGGCTCCGGCGATGCTCTCACGCTCTTCAAGCTCAAGTCATCAGGGGTCGCTTTGGAGGCTCCGGGGCGGGGCCGCGCCCCTTGCTCCTCGTGCGTCCCGTCATCGCAGCTCCGGGCCATTGGCGGACGCACTGCGCCTGGGGGCGAGCTTCGCGGCCTGCAACACGTGGTTGGACGCGAAGCGGAGGGAGCAGTGCGCCTCGGGGGTCATCAGCTCCATCTGTTCGGGCTCCCGCAGCACTCCGACCACGCCGAGGGTAGCCGCAGTCACCCAGATGTAGTCTGCCACCTTCCGCCGGGGTGACTCCAGCATGGTCCAGTGCGGCTCGCGACTCTGGTGGGAGAGAGAAGAACGCGCAAGTGTAGAAGTGAACGACTACACACATGCATGAGGGTGTCACAGTGCGAGGTTGGGAATGAACACGCGCAAGCTGAAGAGCATGACACAACACACGCAAGCAAGGGAGTGTCTCATCACAGTACGAACATGAACGTGTTAAACAATTCACTCAAGCAAGGGGGTGCAAGCACAAGAGAGTGAAATCATAGTACAAGCTACGCCTGCGTTCTACAAATCGTATATCACGGACCGGAACGGAAGCTACCACATCAAGACTGAGCCAGGCCAGGGTGGGTGTGGATTCGGACGAGTGTCCCTGGATGAGCCGCCCTGCGTTTCTGCAGTTCTGAGTTTCTGTGTTTGTCCGAATCTGAGCTTCGTTTGGATTTGAACTTTGTCAGCAACATGTGATCGCCAGAGAAACGCAGCATGGAAGGGTGGCAGCTCCTGTAACCCCAGAAGCTTGTTTTGAGCTGGTCCCTGCAGTGAACGCACTTCGATTGCATATTTGAAGTAGTTGTTGTCCTGTACAGCTGTCCAAGTACCAGTTGAGCTCAGTTTTTCACTTCCAGTCACGGTGCAGTTTGGTTGGTTTGGCGGCCGGGATGTGGTCGGAGGCGAGAGTGGTGTGCTGTGTCTCGCATCAGGGGCCTGATCCACAGCGACCTCAGGGCCGCGACTGACAGGGCGTGACCCAGATCTGGCCTTCACAGATGATGCAGTCCTTGGATACCATTTCTACACCCGTTTTGAACGTTCCCGCCATCGGGAAGAGTTCCCGACCCTGCATGGAGAGCAGGTCCTTGGTCTAAAAGTTCAGATTCCGTTCACCCAGCTCGTGATTTGCAATCCGCAATGCCGCCTGGTTTTGGGAGAGGACAAGTCTTCTTCACGGATGTCGAGTCGCGACCCTCAGGACCCTGCGGAGAGGCAGTGCGGCAAGCACGGGCCAAACGGAACGTCTTTTCCGCGTGAGATGACGAACGTGGCTATTCCATTGTCGTCACTGAGGAGATGCACTAACGCCGGATCAGAAGACAAGCGCATTTCACCGTCCGCCGCACCTCCAGTTCAGTCTCCACATCCGTGCACGGGTGAATGGGACTGGGCTCCAGGGGTGGCTTCAGAGTTTGATCAGGACGCATAGCCACAGAAAACAATCTTAGTCAGACAATTTTTCGCAGATAAGAGAGAAGAGAGCGAGCCCCATTCCCGTTTCCACTGGAACTGCGTTTGTCTGAAGCACATGGATAGACGGTACTCACCATGATGACGGGGTAAGCGCTCGTCAGTTTGAGCTCGTGGTGGAAGGCACTGGGCACGAGGTCCATCACACTCAACATGTACTTCTTCATTTTCTCACCGTCCGCCAACTGCAGTCAGTCAAACCATCTCAATCAATCAATCAGTGAAACGAAAAAGCAAAGCTCTGAACACAGTCGCGCCCCGAGGCTTGTGACATCTGGATCGGTGCTGGGGTTGGACCTGCCCCGTCATTCTGTCTGGGACGGGAGGACCTGCCCCAAACCTGGGTGGTCCCTGCATCTGGGGGTGGGGCCCATTTGGGTGGGCCTCACTCGCCCACTTCGTTCTTCTCCACCATCAGGTAAGCCTTGCCCCCCCCCCCCACGAGGACGTAGACAAAACTCTGTCCACAGGGGTGATGATTGGGAGGTAAACCCTCACAAAGTTTCAGTCGGTCCAACCCACCCCGCAAGACTGTCTCGCTTCCAGCAATTGCCGCTGCGCTTGGCCTCGTTACACAAGTCTATGGCCAACTGTTCTTCTACAGAACAAGAACACGCTTGCACCAAGTGTCAGCCAATCAGACGATACCTCAGCCATGCCCTCCCAGTTCTCCATATCCTTGACCCGTTTGCGGAGCTCTGGCGTCAGTTTCCCGGTGCGCAGGAAGTCGTAGGCGGGGTGGTTGGTGGGCGTGTTGAGGTCCCCCGAGTAGATGACGGCCGGGGTGGCGCGCTCCTGGGAGATCTGCTGCATCTTCTGCAGCCCCACGCCAGCCTGCGACAGAAACACTTGCGGGTCTTTGTTGTGGTTCGCTGTGACTGTTGCTCAGATCGGCTGCCGCCGTGTCCCGTGCATCTGACACAGCCTGACTTCCGAATGAGCGCAGTTGTCAGGAGCTTCATGACAAAGATCTGCACACACACACCCGCAAGCGCGTGCAAAATCTGGCACTCCATTTTCTGTCCCAGACCTCAGTCTCTTTGAACCTTTCACTGACCTGCCAAATCTGAATGGTTGGCTCTATCGTCTGGCGGTGTGAGTGGTGCGGACAGCCAATGAGCACCTTGGAGCCGGATGACGTCACTTCCTGCAGCTCGGCGATCAGCAGCAGATTCCTCCGCGTGTAGAAATCCATAAACTCGTTCAACTCGTTTTCAGACATCGCTTTCTGCGGGTGGAAAGGCCCAAAAGATCAGAGAAATGAATGGAAACAATCACACGGGTCAAAATCATTGAACAAGAGATCAGAAATCTCACATCTCTCCGTAATCTTAGATGCAGCAATGATTCTGAGACAAAATTATTGGGACTGGACCCCTCCCCCTCGGTGGAAGGTTTCCCCAAATCTTTTTGTCCTGAAATAACATGTGCAACATCATCAGGACATTTTCTGATGTGTCCCAAACATGTATGTGCGACTACAACCCCCCCCCCCCAGCCGTTCCTGTGGAAGACGTCCCAAAATTTGGGGACACTTGACGTGTCCCAATGTCCACACACACCACGACCGCCGTCAACGCAAGATTTTGAAACATCTCACCGTGCTAGTCGGGTTGTGACCTTTTGTTTGCGCACGCACACAAAGATATATCCTGTCACAATGGACGCTCACACGCATTGTTTGCATCACATGAGGATTTGACCACACGTGAGCATGGCGACGCACACGCACGTACGAAAGCGCACGCTTGTGTATGTGTACATAAAGCACACGTATTCACATTCATGCAGTGTGCAAATGCACGCCTGTTTTGCGCACATCACGTGAACTTGCGCGTTGCGGGTTTGCACGTGCGCACCGCAAGAACTAACGCGCACGTTCACGCATGCGCACGTGGAGTACCCGGAGACACCCCTCCTCACCTCGGCGTGTTCTCGCAGCAGGTCGTGGAAGTGGTACCAATCGCTGAAGTTCTTCCGGAACTTGCCCTGCGTCGACAGAACGGGAACCAGTCAGAGAAACAGCGCAGCTTACGGCCCACACCCCAGTGCGAACCTGGCGTGTTGTGTCCATACCCGCCATGGCAATGGAACCCTTGCTCGTGGTGGTTCCAAACACACTCAATTTCGCCACGTTGAGGTTTGCGAAGGCTGGTGGCATCAATTGTTGTTCCACAGCTCTTTTTGTCTGTTTTGACACTCTTCTTGGCGCGTTGTCCAGCATGCCTCTCCCCTGTGTACTCACCTTCTTCCAGAAGATGGCCTGTCCCACGTTGTGTTCGTTCCTCAACTTGGTGACTCCGACGACGCTGTCGTAGCCGCGCCCCGACATGCTGTCCCGCCAGAACGAGTCGTACCACTTCCAGTCAATCTCCTGCCGACGGAGACGGAGACAACAGTGGCTGCACGGGACAGGCAGATAGTGGAGCAATTGCAGTGAATTTTGCAGAATTTCCCCTGGGTTGAAGAGGTTCGGCGAGGTGAACCACGTCCAAATAAGTGTGCGTGGTGCTGCAAAGTGAACGTAGCGTCCCTCATTCCAGAGTTCGGCCGCTCCATCGCACCCCATCCCAACCCAACTCACGCTCAGCTCCACCCATTCCCACCCCGCCCCACCCTTCAGACCCCAGCCCTCCCCACTCTGCCTGCTCACCGAAATCCACCCCACCCTGCTCGCTCCCTGTGCTCCACTCACCCACTTCCGCCCCCCCCCCTTTTCTCACCCTGCCTCACACCTCCCCGCCGGCCCGCGCAACTCCACCCCAACTCGCCTTCTCCGCGCGTCCCTGTCTCAGTTCTGCTGTGGGCCCTGCTACCCACCTGGACACACAGCACATCCGGGTCCATGGTCTCCACCTCCTTCATCAGGCGGCTCTGCCGCAGGTTCAGGTCGTAGAAGTGCTCTCCGCAGTCTCCGTACTTGGTCTTTTTCTTGCTGTTCCTGCACAGAGAGAGAACCCGAAAGAAATTCATCACATGAGATCTGCAGTAAATACGCCGTGTGTGTGTGTGTGTGTGTGTGTGTGTGTGTGTGTGTGTGTGTGGGTGTGTGTGTGTGTGTGTGTGGGTGTGTGTGTGTTGTGATTCAAATGATCACCTGTAGCGTTGGCTGGGCAAAGAGGAGTTCCTACATCAGCAGAGAGTCATTTCAGCACTCCTTATGTGAAGCCCCAGCCAACTTGTAAATATATCTCAACACAGGAAACTGAAATTTTTACTGTCTCACGGCACAGGGATCTCCCTTTCATGGCCCAGGGCTCCGTTGCCCAGCAACCAGGCAAAGAGAGCACAACAGACGAGTGATACGAAACTGCAGAGCCAGCAGGACGCACTCACAACATCGTGCCCTGACACAGGATGTTGTAGGTGACGAAGGTGAACGTGTTGGGCGGCCTGGAGACGTCCTCGACGAAAACCCACTCCCGCGGGTACGGCTTCCAGTCGGACCTGCGTCAAAACCAACCAGTCAACAAGAAGTTCCGGGCAAAGCACGGGAACTCGATGGTCGCGCTTTCGGACAAGCTGAAGTGGGTGAGGGGAAAGAGGTCAAAGCGACTGTTGAGGGTTTGGCTGATAATGGGGGAGGGGATGGCTACTGAGGAGGGTTTGGCTCATTGGCAAGGGCGATTGGCTGAAAGATGGAGACTTGACTGATGGCGGGGAGGGGTACAAAATTGTGGCACATGAATGCAGTTTGTTTCAAGGTCGCTGTTTGCTACACCTTGACGGCCGGCGACCATTGATCAAACCATGAGTGAATCAATCAAACAGTCCGTACAATCAAGAATACAAGCAAACAATCACTCAGTTCAATGTCGCTTCAAAACACAAGAAACTTTTCGCGCGTTCAAAAGAGAATTCAGGAAGTTGTGGACGACAAGAAGTGTTTTCATGGATGCACTGCACAGACCGATGGTGGACGCAACGCGTGGCGCACTGCAACCAGAGTGAAACAGCTGCAAATTGCAACAGCAGTGCACACAAGAGAACCCAATTCACAGGAGGATCCAGAGCGGTGCTCACCCGGCCGACTGTCTGAAGATGCCGGGCAGGTAGTAGATGAGGAGCACGACGAGCACGAGGGCGGCCACGCCCACGTACAGGTTCCCGGAGCGACTCGCCTGCTGCCGCCGCAGCATTCTGTACATCACCCTGCAAACAGACAAACACCTGTACACGCGTGCCCACACGCCTCAGTGTAGTGATATCGCAAACGATCAGGTTGGTATCTTAGAAGAGACTGTCTTCTTGAGGCAGGAATCTCCCTATTTATTGAAGCATATCACACCATCTTGTGGTGGTTCTGACAAATTCAGGTCAGGTGATGTTGCACCACACTCCTCCCTCACTAGGGGGTGCTGGCCTCAGTGGCCATTTAACTTTTCAATATGATTTCACAAAAACCATAGGTCTGTATACAGAGATTTGCCATTTGAAGTTGATTTCTATGAAATCTGAATGAATTGGCTGATCCCCTCTCCCCAGGATAGCCCTGGGAACCAGAGTGGTATCATGTGACCTTTTTAAAATAGCTTCCTAAGAGCTAACAGAGCTTGAAGCATTCAGTTGTCTCAAACAATCAATCAGTCGATTCTTATTGGAGGAAAGAGCATGAACAGGTTTGCCAGCAGACCAACCCAGCTGTGATCACTGCTTGTATTCGTCATTTCAACTGGGGTCCACTGGCGAATGATTGCCTCATAAGTTGATCAACAAATTGCCAATAGGGTCTGATCAGCAACCCAATAAGCAAGTGTGTTGGTGGTTCTCCTTGATCTGGTCACAGAATGCTGGGGGTGTTTTGTAGTGATATCACAAACGATCAGTTTGGTATCTCAGAAGAGACTGTCCTCTGAGGCAGGAATCTCCCTATTTATTTGGTTCAATCATGCCATCCAGTGTGTGGTAGTTCTAACAATTGGGTCAGGCATGTCACACCATATTCCTCCCCCACCAGGGGGCACTGGCCTCATCAGATATTTCTAACATTTCATCATAATTTCACCTGAATTATCTATATACAGCAATTTGCCTATTAAGGCTGATTCTCCTGAAATCTGACTGAATTGGTTGATCCCATCCCCCCTGGGGGGAGCCTGAAGGAGGGCACATGACTGGAAAACCCCTATCACGTGATCTTTTCAACAAAATGGCTACCAGTGCTCAAAGTTTGGTAAAAATTGAAGCTTTTAGTGATATCAGGCAACTGATCACATGTTTTCTCATCGCTGAAAAGGCTAGGACAGGGCTGGAGGCAGACCACCCAGTGGTCCTGCAGGCCTGTGCAAGGCATTTCAACCTGGGCCCGGTGCCCAACCAGTGTCTCAACACACTCATTTCTGAGATAGCTGTGGACTGAAGGTGGTGGGCCAATAGTCCTTTGGTGGTTCTCCACAGTTCATGTCACTCCACATTTGGTGGAGACGCATCATTGATGGTCACGTAGCCGGCCATCTAGGTGCTGCTGATGGCTTAAAAACCCTTAGCATTCATGTGTGCATCTGTCCACACTTTGGAATGTAACCACCCCTCTCCAGTCCCCCCTCCCCCTCTGCCAGCCCCCCCTCCCCCTCTGCCAGACCCCCCCTCCCCCTCTGCCAGACCCCCCTCCCCCTCTGCCAGTCCCCCTCCCCCTCTGCCAGACCCCCCTCCCCCTCTGCCAGACCCCCTCCCCCTCTGCCAGACCCCCCCTCCCCTCCGTT
>JAAUXT010063742.1_pt1 | contig 22120 bp, 18 predicted proteins | sample 7278171 | NCBI WGS metagenome assembly JAAUXT01 (sample SAMN14350112, study PRJNA611818) | marine sediment metagenome | isolation source: surface marine sediment (1.8m) | place: French Polynesia: Moorea | collected 2018-08 | reverse complement strand
GACCTTTTCTTTTCAAAAGTGGGTCCAACCCCCCCCAAGACCCGTTCTACACATACAGATGGACAGACATACAGACTGATAGTGATTACATTAAGCGTGTGGTACACAGCCCTCCAGGCGACCACACGCTTAAAAATGATACCATATGCAACTTATAGAGTACCCCTAAGGGTGTCTGCACCCACTGTGATTCCAGTCTGTGATCACTGGAACAGGAGTAAAATGGAGGTTTTGTCCCCCCAAGACGGACGGACGCAGATACAGGGGCAAACCAATATCAGCTCCGCTACCGCGGCTGATAATAAAGAACGCGTGAATTTGTCTCAATTTCAAAACTGTGGACTAAAAATCAACGCTACCCTCTCGAAGATTTCAAAGAAACCTGAACGAAATGGCTGGTTGGTCCACATGATCGTCATTGCCATGTTTGAACTGTGCAAAGATTGTGAGCGGACAGAAGGCGCATGTTCAGACTGACCGCTGGCGCCGGTTTCATTTCGCTCACATTTCTCCGAAATCAACTGGATATCAGATCGTGTGGGCTCAATCCGCCGGATTTCAGCGGACACGACCGCAACCGGACACCAAAGTATGATGGATCTCCCTGTCGCTTGTTTAATGCTCAGGAGAAGCGTAATCTCATATTACAGCGAAAACATTTCATCATTTTGGAAAACAACGGACAGCTTGGCTCGAGATGAACTGACCCTTCCCACAGTCTTCATCACGTTTCGTTCGAAGCACCAAAGAGTCAAAGTTCTTTTACACTGCAGAAGCAAGTCTGTGGGAGGTAAACAACCACACAGAATTATGAAAACTTTCATGCAGGTGAGACGTAACAATGGAAACATCTGCTCCCTCAGTACACACGGACATGGATTGCACAATTTGAGTGACAAAGCTCACAGGTTTCGTTTTGTATGTTGCACTGAAGACTTCTTCCTAGTTTTTGACTGCGAACAGCCCAACCAAATGCTTCACTCCCACCCACCGAGGGTGCGCTTTCTGACTGTTTTTCAGACGCAGCTCAATCCAAACCGATGGATTTGTTTCTAGCTTTACTCATTCGAAAAAGAAACACAATCCCACTGTTGATGAGCTTCAAAATTAAGCCGACAGACTTTGTATCTGCATCGTTCAGATTCTCTGCTGAAGTTCTTTGCCACTTCCATGATGAGCTCCGCTACAGGTACAAAGCAAGAAAAGGTTCTGTGCAAAATCAACTTTTCCTCAGGTCACGCCTGCTGGGAATGTTGAAAGCTATTTGATCGTTTCATTCTGGCAAAAAAGGTGTGCGAGTATTATGTGCAGCCGTGGCTTCTCCCAACGCAGCAAAATCCATGTCCGTATTCCAGTCACAAGACACTACATCAGAACGCTTGAGTCACAACTGTCCCTGGGCCACTCCACTAATTGAGTCATATTTCGTCTGCCGTGAGTCCAACAAGCTCATCTACAGGTCTTGCAATTCAAACAATGATTCCCAAGCGATGAAACTCCAATTTGAATAACTCAATTTCGCAGTGGGAGAATGCATGCGTGTGCTGCCATTGCTCTATCTCTGCCTGTCGCGCGTCTCGATCTGCAGATGTCAATGAGGCGTCAGATGAGCGCCTGATGATCAAAACAATGGAGGCAATGCAATTATGGGCCTCGCTGCAGCCCCACCTGATCCAAGCCTGTTTCAATCCGAGGGGTGCGGCCCGAACGAGGGGGTTGCGTGGTGAAACAGGCAATCTACAGGCCACTGACTCATCTTATCCAATCAAGCCCGAAAATTTCAACAGCGACAGTCCCTTGCTGAATCCACGACATGAAATTTCCAGCCCTAATTCTTTTACCCTCATTTCATTTCGGACGATTTTGCACACGGGTAACTGCTGATAACTCAATCTGCTTTGAAGTCACACTGCCATTTTGAATTTTGATGACTTTCTCATCGCATTTGTTGCTCAACCCACACCGCTCTTGCCTGCACTTCTCCATGGGAGGTTCTGAAATTTCAGCCAGTGCAAAGCACCTCATGTACCACACTGTTTTGTGAGGCACTGGTGAAAGCGGTGCATCATGTCCTCCAGGGATATCGACAGTACTAGAGTGGGAATCAACGAAACCAAATCTTCCCATTTGGCTTTGTAAAATGTGAGGGGAACACAGAGGCATTGAGTGCAGCAGATATCACGGGGGAAGGACTTACAGTGGAGACCTACATGGAATCAGGAAGCCCTGGGGGAAATCTGCCTGTTCAATCTCATAACAGAATTTGCGTTGCGTCACATATGGAGAACAGGCTTCAGTTACAATTGCGCATGACATAGCCATCCAATCAAACTTTCCAGAACAGCACGCGCACGTTGAAAGCAAACCACAAAGATCTTCAGAGCGACAAATACTGCAGTTGGAAGGCAGCCTGCAATTTGAGTGAGATTTAGACAAGACACACACAACGATTCAAACGAATTTACAACCGTCGAGCGGAAAAGCACCGACAGCCAGCACCGACGTCAGGGCTGCAGAAAGCACTCTCTGTCCTCCCTCCAGAGCAATGCATAAAGCATCCTTCCTCTGTGGCCATTTGGAGAACGCAGTGCGGGCAATGGAGATCAATGGTCTTTGCTACTCCCCTTGACACTCTTGTATGGATTCCACATGCAGGGAAACAAAAACTTACTGGAATTCCAGAAAACAACATTGCAAAGAACCTTCCCAATAAAATTCTTTTGTGGTCATACTTGTGTCAGAAGAAGGTCACTGGAAGTCTGAGCTGTCCATCCAAGGTACCAAAGGGAAAAGTTGTCTGGTCATTCTGGCATTTCCAAGCAGACCAACCCTCTGCATCTGTCACATTGCAGAAATCCAGATGTACAACAATTCGCCCGGGAGCCGACCCGCATCACCGTAATGAAATTAACTTATGAGCCGTGGGATCAAACAGCATCAAAAGTCGGCCGACACGTATTCTGCGTGGAGGGTTTGTGACACCATCGAGAACTAACGAACAAATAAGATCACTTCGTTTTCACGCAGCATTGAGCAGCAAACAAACTGGCAGCGATTTGTTAGGGACGGGGAACCATCGCGGCCTCCTGCTGCACCTTGATATGAGGCAGCTCTGAACGGAACGCAGAGTGCCAGAGCCCACTCGGTCAGAGTTTGCGCTGTCGGAACATCAGTCTCGTTATGATTGATGGAGTACACAAAGCCCTTCGTGCTCGCTGCATACAAAAGAGCTCCTGTTCCACAGAAAACATACAAAAGAGCTCCTGTTCCACAGAAAACATAATCAGCAGCAGTTGGTCTTTCTGTATCATTGCTTTTTTCATCTTCGTTGTACTGCAGATGTGTTTCGTAAGCACACTGACGCAAAACAGGTACTTACACAAGGATCACGTGGACAACAATGATTGTGAACAACTCTGGTCTCGAGTCACGAACAGCGTGAGCAAGTACAAAAGCTGAGCAAGTACAAACAACACGTGTCATATTAATTTCAAGTTGTGTAATTCACATCTGCCTCAAAATAAATCGTCCCGTTCTGTCCAAAAACCCAGTTTGGAGACATCTTCAGTTTAGCGTCGAAGTATTGAACCTGACACATTTCCCAACCCTTCAAGAGCTCATCCAGAGGACCTGGACTTTCAAGAAATTGACAGGGAACATCGCTCAGCAGTGTCCAAGAGACAAGTCGCCCCTCAACGCAGGCTCATCAGAGCTCTCGTGACTTCTGGTAATTCTGAGTGAACTATTGTGTTGCTCCTCTTCAGGAACCGAGCGGGTCATTGACAGCGGCCTTTTGAAAATGTCACTCATAAATCAAGGCCTCCTCATGCACGAGCACAAAGCAAGCTGTGCAGAAATGGAAGTCCGATACTGAATCAATGCGGCTCAATCAGCCTGTAATGAAATGCGCAAACAGCGAACAATTAGAGCTTCGGGAAAGATGGTGCTGAGACCTAATATCACGGTCCATTCCAAGAACCTTGCAAGATTGACACACAATCTCCTAGCTCAGAACATTATTGTGCACAGACAGTTATGAACAAGAGGCCGCTGGCTCAGTGACCCAACACTTGCCACTCAATAAAGTGAATGGATATCAAGCTGTAAATAAAAGCTCTGCACAATGTATATGTCGTTCATTCAGCAACCCGTAGCTAATAAAATTCTCTTTACCGGGCTAAATAAATACTGCGGGTGCACCTCTGTTGGCACAGATTTCCATATTAAGTAAGGAGCTGGCTCAGTGCGCATTCATCATCGTCTTGAGTGCGTCTACCTGAGACTGCACAGCAGCGGCGCAGGACACCGCGACACATCCCGCTGACTGAGACATTAATTCCCTTCCAGTAAGACGCCCTGTGTTCCCGGGATATTCTGCAGATACCGAAACAAGACACGATCACAGCACGTTCTGTGCTCACACGAGCAGGAGCTGTCTGCAGTCTCTTCTTGGCAGTGTCGACCAGTATCAAGAAAGCTTCACTTCGTTGAGCGCCATGGCACAAAAATAGGTGCAGGGGCGAGTGAGGCAGTTCGACTCAACCCGTGCGGAAAAGTGAACAGCAATTGTGCAAACCAGCTCAAACCCTCCGGCCATAAAGAGCGCGGTCCAGTCCACTTTACGTTGCCATATTCGGCCGGCAATTTGAGCCTCGCTTCCAGCGTGGCGCCAGACTGTCCGCAGCGGAACCTAAGTGGGACCTGAGCGCATCATCCATCGTGGCGCGTGTCACTAACGCCGGGTCAGCGGCGCCCACCTCGGACCCGCAGCCATACAGCCCGGATTACATCCAATAAGCCTCCCTCCCAGCCTCATGCAGAGAAGAAATGCCTCGACAGCCAAGGTTGAAAGTACTACGAAACGGTCGTTCTCCAAAGAGATTCCCGCTATCGCAGACAGAGACGTATGTACGTGACCTCAGGACCGGGTTATTCTGTACTGCACCGGATAAACCACAATTATTGAACTCGGATGAGCAGCGAGATGTGATCTGTTGTTTCCAGATTTCTGTCAACACGCGCGTCGCCAAAGATGAATAAATACTCGTATTAATTTGCAACTCAGCATGGCATGCATTGCGAGCAAACTGCGCCAATACTGAAGTCCGCTCGACAAATTTGCGTTCACCATGGAATCAGTAAGTGAAGCCAATAAACTTCAAATTGCCTGTGTAAAACAAGGCTTGAAGCAAACACGGCAGCTCTGAAATTACTTCTCTGCTCTCTTCCACTGGGTATTGTCCTGGCGTATACTGCAACGTCATGTTTCTTCTCGGCAGCGGACGAATGAGGCTTCCAACACATGACACAAAAGCCAAGCGTCAGAGCATCAAATATTAAATCGCTACTTGACCCGCAGTTCGTGACGGGCCGGGCAGGACAACGTCTCTTTTTCACTCGAGACCCAGCAGCCCAAACCTGCGCCATTTTCTTCCCGTTCAGCAGGCTCGTCCCTCAAACTCCCTCTCCTTGTCCGCAATTCAGCCGCACGCTCGAGGCGGAAACGACACAAATGGAACAACAGCGACGACATGGAAGAGCCTCTCATGGCGAGCTGCCGTCTCCGATATCTCCTCAGCCGCACCGATCTTGTTCCCTAATGAAATGCAACATTCAATATTGTCGCAATTCCGAACGATTTTTCCCCTTCGTTTCTTCGACAGGGTCAGGCGACCCCAACAACCTCCGAGGAAAAATCCATCACATTTTACATCAATATGGAAAACAACATCCAAGACATAAGCTTCAAACGTGCGTCGCGCTGACCCTGCACAACAAATCTAATTGTGCGATGATTCACGTGCGAGAAACACGCCTTCACGTCAGTGAACAACCAGGAACAAGTGAACTTCAAACGTCAATTTTTGCTCACCTCACAATCATGTCACACCACTCCTTGAAAGTCCATAACAGCGTGGATTACTAATCTCGCACAGTCACAAAAACGCCATCGGTGCCGTTCGAATGGCACATATCATGACCACATTGACGGAATCGACACTTTAACCCTTCACTGAGGAAGGTGTGAAACTGGATTCAGCACCCACATCGATGATGGCTCCGAGGTATGCTCCGAGACGCAAAGAAGATGCTACCGCACAAAACATCTTGAAAGAAGTCTTCTCTTACCGGATTCACCACCACGTCTTCAAACGTACAGCTGTCGCAGTGTGCCAACGTAAAGCAGGGTGCACGTCTATCGAGTTACGCATTGATCCATAATTGGTGCTGTGCAGCACAAGGGTTAGGATCGGTATGATTCATGGCTCCAGCAAACAAGCACTTGTCTGAGCTCTACACTCCAGCCTCGCCCGCCACTTCTATCACACGTACCGATCGCTACAGCACAGCTTCTTCTGCTGCGTCAACTGTCACCACAGCTCGCTTCGTAAGACAGGAGATTCCACTTTGGAAGAATGCGTAAGTCTTTCAAGCTCACGCACGCACAAGTAAAGAAAAAACAACCCCTTCGACGTGGTGAAAAGGTTCTCCACGAAAACAAGCCACGCAATGCAACGATGACGGGAGACAGCCCGTATGAAGTGAGATGAAAGTTTCACGCGAGTCAATTTTGAAAAGTGGGACAGCACCACCATTCATCAGTCCGCGTTGTTATGAATCAATATCACAAAAAGGAACATGCGAGCAAAATTCAATACCCCACCCGGTGCACAATGGTGAAATAAAGCAGTGAAGTCTCGAACAATCATGTCGCATGAACGTGCATGTCGTCTTCTAATGATGCCCCTTCCGAGGCTTCTCTTTCAGCTCGTTATTGTGCGACTCGTTTTCCTTCCTTTTTCCCATTTACCCAACAGTCAAGAGCATTTTTCGAAATTTTCGCTGAACCTGGTCACCAACACAGTGACATACACATCAGCCAAACAAAGTTGTGCAAAACATTTGAAGAAACAAGTTCATACTTCGCCTTTTTGGTGTCCGCGTGGTCACATGAAGCGTTGCTTCTCGTGTCAGGTAAAATTCCAATTCCTCTTCCCGTGGACGTAAAACGTGACCAGAACCTGACTTCGGGGCGACATCCTCACGTCCCTTCCCACGATTTGCTTGGTGGCTGCTGATGTAGATTTTGCGTGACAGCTTCGCGGATTTGGTCGGATACAGCTCTAGAAATTGCAGCTGTCACTGCAGCCATACTGTTCGTCCCATGGTGACACACAGGTGGTAGATGTACTTTATTAGGCAGACCGCAGAAGCCCTAACGATTTCTGTATCCATGAAGCATGTTTACTTACACAAGTCGCTTTCTGCAGCTTCATCTGACGAAATTCACAAATGAAAGCCGCATGGAACCCACGACCTTCAGTGAATGTCTCAAGTGATGAAAACGCGCGTCATGAAAACGAAGTAAAGAACGAGAAAAAAGAAGTAGATCTAAAAGTGCAAGTTTCACCGCACAGTCATTTTTTCCCGACATGCCAAATTAAGTGCAAACAAATGTCACATCCACTGTCACTCATTTTGTTGAAGCAAATTGCTGGCACAACAAACACAAGCAACAGACCACGACTTTGATCCAAGTCCGCACCGTGCCATGACAACAACATTTCCAATGCAGCTTTTCGCTCAACCCTGAGACAACGACCCGAAAAAGAACGCAATGTGCACTTTCAAACAAGAACATAACAATGTTGAAGACTCGCGGTCTACCTTTTGTTACAATTGTCGTTGGTTCTCGTACTCGTACATTGGCCGACAATTGTGTCCTTTGTCATCACACAGATGTGATGTCAACGCTGCAAAACTCAAAACAGGCCCAAAAGACTCAGAGTGTCTGCAACAAGTGAACATTTGACATACGAGGTATGTCAATGAAATGATAATCAGCCGGGCCTTTATCGGACATGAATTCTTTAAAATTCGAAATGTTTTATTCAATGCAAATACCATGCCAAAAATGACTTGCCAAACAGTCAACAATCATGCCAAGACAAGTCCAAAAGTGGACAGAAGACTTTGAAAATTGTCCTCATGCAAAAAATGACAGAACACAACTAAGATTCACTGAGAGGAATCTGAGTCAAAATTCTCTTTTTCTTCCTCGTCCTGAGAATCACCCATTTCCACAACTTCCAGATTGGCACTGATGTGGTCACCCTCAAAGTAATCTCCAGAGGCAAGTATACACTTTTTCCACCAGACAGGGAGTTGCAGGATTGCCTGTTGGAAGGTGTCTTTCTTTGTGCAGATGAAGCCCAAACACGTTCTGAACAGACGTTCCCAATCCCACAAAGATCGCTCAAAAACTTCACGGAAAAACGCCCGGCTGATTATCATTTAATTGATATGACTCGTACGATGGTGCAAACTCAGCGACGCAGCTTTTTCGATGGTCCGAGCAACTGGGCACCAGACTCCGCGGGATCCGCCCAAGAAAGCACCGTACCTCTTGAGACAAAGCAATATCCTTTTCGCAATCCGATTTCGATCACGGAAAGAAACGAGAGGACGCAATGGAGGGACGCAGCGCTTGATACTTTCAATCATTTCAGGCTCTGGGCTTGATACCGATGCTCATATCGCCTCGCGCTCCATTCAGTCCGGACAAGATTGCTCAGGCCTTTAATCAGCTTAGTGCATTTCTGAAATTGACAGCTTTGGATAATTGCCTGTCTTTTCGAGGCGCCTATTGAATGACATCTCAATCGGGTCAAATCTGGTCAAAGACCACGATCCCAGCATCTCATGTCACTATCTCCAGCTCGACTAAGTGCGCTGTCACCACGAGAGACCATCCACTCCACCGCTTCACCTTTATTGAAACACGAAAAGTCAAATGCAATATCGACTCGATCAATTACATCTGATAATGGCAAAATTTCCGGGTTTTTTGATTAAAATGGTCAACGATGCATGCGCCATCTGACCCGACGCAACTGGAGCTCTGTGAGTCACAAGTCGTGTTTTAATTACAGAAAGTCAATGAGGCCTCGTCCCCGGGCTGTGAAGGAATTCAACTGTGGATCGCCTCGAATCAATGAGAAACAGTCAAGAAGAGGAACGACCAAATATGGCCTGCCGGTCTGCACAAACTGATCCTTTTCCAACTGGAGACCAACGACATTTGAAGTTGACCACAATTGCTGGATCTGAACACAAGAGCCTGTTTGGTGACCTTTGTTTTTGTTCCCTGTAATTTTGCACCAATGAACGAGCATCACTCAACTCGTACAGGACAGCCCACAGTGTCCAACACCTAGAACCCGAGGAAGGGAGAAACCAAGCTTGGAGAGACTTACACGCGGCTTTCACGGAAATACGTACACATTAAACCATTGCACAGCCACACTCATACACACACACACACACAAACACACACACACACACACATACACACACGGCACTCATCACATTCCCCTCCCTTTCAATCGATCACGTCCAGATTTCGCGCAACACAAGACTGCACAGAAGACCTCAGCTGCTGCGCAACGAGTGAATGGTCGGTCGGGGAAACGCTCCCGTGAGTCAGCTGACGCTGTTGCCCTTTCAGCGGAGAAAGAGGGTTGGATCTCTCGGCCTGATGACTGATCACCCCTCCATCTCCAGGGATAACGCATTATTTTGCCTGAACATCTATTACCCGGCAATGAGCAACAATGGAGACAACAATGGTATTGCCATCAAGGCGTTGTTCTTTCTCGCGGCTCATTTGCATGTATTAGACATGAGGATTTCCCCGGGGATCACCTGGGATCCACTGACACTAATCCTTCTCTCACACAGGCTTGACTTCCCCGTGGACACACAGCTTGGTTTGCCTTCTGCGAAGCAGTGTTGGCGGTGGAATCACATTTTCCACCGCATCTCCAACGTTTCAAACCTTCAAAAGAACGAAGAGAAAGGAAGGACAAGACTACCACTCTTTTTGCCTTTGGTACTTCTCTTTCTGAGTGTGTTTCAAATAGAAGTACCATGTCCTTCGATAAATTCCGACACAGAAAGCGTACCTTCTGGAGGTAAAACATCAATAACTTTCCTCACCAGCAAGTGAACAGATTTGTCTCGCTCAGCGTTGGAAGTCCACGAGCTCAATACTTTCTCTCAGAATTTCTCACAAAAAAGTCCACATCGTTTCTGGCAATATTGATTTGGAGCTTAAAACCCAGCAGCAGGGGAGTCTGAACGGATGAGAATACATCACAGAGCCTGGAATCGGTTCCGGATCCACAAGCCCGTGCCGCCTACACTCCCCAAACCGTGGGTCCACACGTCGTCGTGCCACTTGCGCACCATCCTCCGATTCGTGACAAATCAAAATTCAATTTGACTTCAGTTGTCACAAGTGGAAACAGAACTCTGAACAACAAAGCAGAGGTTTGAACACGGGCACCTTGCGAAAAACAAAATCACCACCAAGTGATCATGAGTCTGAGTGCTCATGGTCACCCTGATTACTACGTATTCGGTGCTGTCGTCCTCCCCCCCCCCCCTCCCTGGACACACTGTAGAGACCGAAAACCATCACTGAGCAATTCTTCGCAGTGATCAGGGTGAGGACAACTGCTATTGTTTCTGTGGTGACACACACACCCCTCTACAGTGATGATCAGAATGCTGGCTAAATGCGCGCCAACAGATTGCCAGTGAACAACACAAGTTCACTTCGAAGGACGCCCTGCGGAAACTCGTTTCAAAGTGACAAAGATTCTAGATCTGGAGAGTTAATACCAATTTACTTCCGAAATGAACTCGCAGTCAGAATGTGGATCTGCAGGTTGGTTGGAACAAGTTTCAAGGTCAACAGGACTTCCCACTTCCGACTGCTGATGTCAATTGTAGTTCGCGCAACACGTTTTTGGTCAACAATCCGGCCGAAAAACCAGTGCGTTGCACATTGCCAAATACGTACGTATCCTTGGAGTTTCTCTGGGAGGAACCCGCAAAAAAAACGACCAACAAAACTGCGAAACAACATGTCATGAACTCTTTTTCGCTGTTGGAGAAGAAGCATGTCGACCAAGCCTGAAACTCTCTGCCAATTTTACCACACGTTACACGAGGACAAATTAGTGGTTTAAGTGGGCTGCCCCAACGAATCTGATCTGGTATCAATCAACCCTGGCAAAACAGCAGCTGTTTTCCTTACAGAGAACACATTAATCAGGCTTCTCCAGCAAGACCAACAAGGCTATCTTAAACCTCATCCTATCCGATCCCTTACTTACTGCAGCACGGGAACCTTCACAGATACCTGTTCTGAGACTCCAGCACGGAAACCTTCCAAGATACGACTGCAGCCGAACTCTGTTGTGTCTCATGGCGTCTTTTCCCGGTTACGGCAGGAAACTATACCACGTACATTGCCACCTTCGGTGCGCTGAACAGAAGCGGACGTGCTCCCTTTCTTCCGCGAGTCCCTTGTAAGGAACACACCTTTTTTCCAAAGTTGACCCCGTCAAGACGGGAACATTTGGATGTGGTCAAACAAATCTGCTCAACTCCACTTTTCTTGTGTTCTTTTCCTGTGTCTCCCCCTCAATCCGTGACAAAAAAACAAAAAGTTCACGGAAGACTGCAACATTCAGCAGGTTTGAAGCACAGAGTACAGATACTACAAACGTGTACTTACTTCTTAATAGCCTGCAACTGCAGAAGCTTGGCTAGTTTACACTTCTTCGGCATGGCTGGTTCTGGTGAAGATCCGGATTCAACAGCTCGGGTTCTTCCCCTGATGGAATGCGCAAACAGCCTGGAGCGTTTCCAGCTCTTGAAAACTTCAAGTGGTGGTTCGAGCAACAACTTGCAAATGCCACCTGTCCCCGAGTTCCAGCACACTCCACCGCATTCAACAAAGTCTGTTCAACAATAATCAAATTCCAAGAACCCTTTGTTCTCGGTGACTCAATTGTCCACCCCTTTTCCCGCTTGAGGCAAAAGTGAACAGCTTCGTTTAATAATCAGGGGCTCAGCTGCTCAAGTGGAAAAATGTCTCCACAATGGTTGTTTGGGGTGTTTGAATCACTAATCCCTGTTGGGGGTGGCAAGATGGACCGTTCGATCCGAGCCACATTGACTGGCTCACTCAGCAATTCCTGGAACTACGAAAATTTGAGAAAAACACTGGTTTAGTTGGCAACCTGCAGTGAGGTCAGTTCCTTTGTCGAAATGTGAAAACTTTCTAAAATTTTCAAATTGCACAAAGTTTATCTGACGAACCCAACATCCCTTTCTGGGCCTGTGACAAGTCCGGGGTGAATCACAACACTCATTAGGAGTTGTCCGGGGAAACTTTGCGGTGCTGATGAGTATTCCCGGGCGGCGCTCCGTCTTGATGGGTCTGATTTGATGGAATAATGAAGCGAATCTTTTGCCCCCCTCATGAATATTCATCACCATCTGGCGCACAATTTCTCTGCCCCACTCATGACATTGCGATGCATCAAGCTGCATTTTTTTCTTCGAAATGACACTTGTGGTCACCAGGCAATGAAAAATGACTTTCTTTTCTTTGAAATCGCAAAGAAACAATGAGCATTCGATCTCGTTTGATCTTTCATTCGGATCCTTCTGTCCGCCGAATTTCCTTTCTGACTCCATGTAAATCAGACGAATCAATCATGGAGACGTCGATCTCATTCGAGTTCAGAACTCAGGGGCTTTAAAGCTATTATCGCTTGGCAAAAGAACGGAACAAGAATTTATAACAAAGACCAAGTCACAAAGATCACAGGGAATATTGGATGAACCATTCACCAACGAGTCTCTGACAGCTTACTTCAGATACCGATGTCGAAACTGCTCACAAAAGGGACCAAATGTGGAAAATTCTTTGAATCTGGAATGTCTATTTTCAAACACAAGAACTGACGATCAACTGAAGGGCATTTTTTCACACAAGCTTTTGTCCAATAAAAATCGGTGACAACTTTTTCAAGAGAACAAGACAACAAAGCAGGAAACTTTTCTTTTCAACAACACGTTCAATTTTGTAACAGGTTCTCAACCAGAATAGCCACTGTTGCCCCGGCTGGAGGATTTTGATTTATGTTGTGGATTCAAAATCTCATTTCCAATGTCGAGTTCGATCCCATTGTTTCCTGCCCACTTCCCAGATTTATTAATGTCTCCAAAACTTCTGCGCTCTTCAAAGTGACTCATACAAGCATTAAAGTCTGCCAAGGCGTCGACCAATTCCAATTAAGGACGAGGAATTAAACCCATTTATCAACAGCTGACACTTTTTTGCCCCAGTTCTGAAAATTTCCCTTTCCACGCCGGCACCAAATGGCAAAAGGACAGGAAAGTACTGCACACTTTCAAGGGTATCCTACCTTGCAGGACAACTTTCCAGGAATATTTGCTTTGACAGAAATCACCTGAAACTCCGATGATGAACTGTGTCGGACATCGTACTCGGACAACATCCACTTTTGCTTGCAAATTGAGTTGTCCAACGGGCGGCGCAAATGACGAGTGAAATCCGGCGTTTCAAGCAATCATATTTGGTTGAATTCGGGAGCGGGGTGACTCACTGTCCCATCGTGGGGTCGCCGAGGATGACTGAGTTCACCCGCTATGAGACCATTCTTCATTCCCTGCATGCTAATCAAGACATTAATTGGTGTCGAATTAAAATGTCTCTGCCCACAAGCATTATCAATTTCTCGTAACAATATTGGCCAAACAGGGGATTTTAAGGGGTCATTAAAACTCTTGAAAGCCTAAACTTGTTACGGGGATTGATGGCCTTTTCACTGTTTGGATCACATTCCTTCAGACGACAAAATTATGCAAAACAACTTGTTAGTCTCCTCTGCAACTCAAACAACAGGACAATTCTGACAAAGACAACTTCAGTGTGAATTATCACGCACACGGACGAAATCGTGGAAATTTATCAGAACCAAATGAATGTCCAACTCCCCTGTTGCACGACTATCTCCCAACCTCACACACACAAAACAAAACAGATTTCCAGTTGACCCGCTCAGCTGCTCGAGATACACAATGTCACCAGTGTCCCATGAAGCTAGCGCCGGTGATTTCCTCGCGGCTGCAGCTCAGAAGCCACAGCGCTGCGCCATGGCAACGTCTGATTGAGGCCTCGTGTGGGATGAAGACCGTCTTCGGAAGAATCTACATTGTTCCATCTCGTCACAATGGAAACACGAGGTTTCCCTCGCACACCGGTAAACTGACATTCCCGGTGTTCAACCCAATACTCCAGCAGGCATTGTGCTGGGCCTTTCGTTCTTTACCAAGAATCGGCAAATTCCAGTACGAAGATTGAATCAATTTCGCGACGATTTTTTTTCTTTCCAGATGCAAAAGCCTCGACTTGTGGTGTCCAACACGTTCGCCGTACCGTCACTTTGTGAAGACACGCTGTACTTGCTGGCTTTTTCTTGCACTTTCACGACAGGAACCGAAGCAAAAGTTCAAGAAATCACCGCTGTGAGGTTGACTGAGACACTTGGTGCCTCTTTGATGATCCATGTTTCGGTCTGATGCGCGACCCAAAAGTCCACAGTTTGCGTAACCCACCCAGGGCAGGAGGTTCGGGCGCCGGAATTGCTCTGGACGGAAGCAGTGCACGAGGGCCACATCTACAGGATAATGGCCGAAGAGATAACCAGTCAGCAACTCTCAATCACCAAATAACACGCACAACACCCCTTTTTGGCTGACCAATGGCGAGGAGCAAGCAGGACTCGAGAGGAAAACGAGTTCATGTGATTCGTGCCCTTGCGCAGGAGTCAGAATCTGTAATTACGTGAAACAAAGATGTCTCACACATATTGCTTCTCAATTTCAGAGTTAAAACATCACACATATCTTCTTGAGGAGCTTTTGGGAGAAAGAAATCATTTTTCACTGCCAGGCCGGGTTCATTGGAAACCTCCAGCTCCACATACATCAGGCGTATCGCGTTAGAATCTCGAAAAGCAACCAATTTGGGCATCACTTGTGGTCTGTCTCAACTTACGACTGGAGTCCGAACGGAAATCGATCATGAAAGCCAAACAGTCCAAAGAATCGGTCCAGAGGAACCAAATTATTCCCAGCTGACTCTGCAACCTTCTCGTCCTGTCGGTATCCCCAGTCCTGCTGATTTTCTGCCCCTTTTCAAAGCTGTTCCTTCGTCTGTTGCGCTTCCCTGAAAGCGCCCATCTCGCCCGTGCAAAAGCCTGTTTCATCCTTGAGTAAATTGACTAGTCTAAATACCATCCCTGGAAGAGAGGTGCCTCCAGAAAAAAACAACAACCTTTTTTAGAGTACGAGTAGAGGAACATGCATCACTCGCTAGCACATGCGTCGTAGCTGAAACGAACTGAGCATTTTCGCAGACGTAAAACAGGAAACAAAGCCACAATATTCTGCCAGAGACCCATAAGTAGAGAGTTGCTATCAAAGAAAAATGCAGAATCGTGCTGATGAGCAAAAGCTGGTCACATGGGACCACACATCGTCACTAAACTACAGTCAATTGCTCTCATCTGATCCCGTAATTACAGAAACCAACCCACAAGCTGATGAGAACGAGGAAAAAAGAAAGCTGGTCGGAAAATAAAGGATTCTCTTACCTCTACTTTGCTGTAAATCACTGTTTTAAAAGCCTCTCTTCCGAGCGTGTGTGGTTGGAGGAGCCGTAAGTATAACACTGGGAGTAGTTATCTTCAAAGTGCAGCAGGCAGGACTCCGCAGCGGTTCCAGCCGATGCCACTTGTGCAGCTGCAGCTGACGGAAGTCACAGCACCACGTCCTCAGGAAGATCCTGCCTGCGTTTGCTTTTCACTGACAGTGGCCTGTCTTCCAGCCTTTGGTGGATAGACAGGCAGGGCTAGCCCACCGGGAGTTCCGGTGGGCCAGCCATCGCAGTCTTTGTGACTCCTCGCGCATTCAAGGTCGAGTCCAGCGGCACTTTCTATTCTGAAAACAAACGTTTTCATGAAACGTGTACTGAATCTGACAGAACTGAAGTCGTATTCACGTGACATTTACGCGTAAGACGCACTCATGTATAAGACACACCCCAAGATTTGGTCTCAGTTTCTGGTACCAAGGTTCATTAAAAATACAGTAAATTCATACTCATGTATAAGATGCACCCCTTCTTTTGATATTCAATTTTGGGGCAAAAAAGTGCGTCTTATACACGAGACGGTACGGTACGTGTTTTTCAGAAACCTCAAGGTCGAAAACCCGAAAACTTTCATTCAAACTCACGAATCATGCCATGCGAAGTACGAACACACTCACGGAGTGTATGAACCGATACGATTATCAAACGTTCATCACCACAGTGGCAACCATCCTGTGATCCGGAAAGTTGAAAGCTGATGCACCAAACCAAGTGCAGACGCCAAAACTTGGGTTGACGGAACAACATCCCTGGTGTTTTTACTGGATTCTGTCATAACTTACCAATGGTTCAAACTCAAAACAAGAGTCGATGTCTGCAGAGCTGCAGACTCACAGATTTTGTCAGCACACGACAACGAAATGTCATCACTCATGTAAGACGCACAGCTGTCGCAAACACTGCATTGTTTGGGCTCTTCAAGAATTTTTTTGTTTTTTGCCAATGACTGAATGACAAAAACAAAGCAATTCTGCCCAGACGTTCCTTACAGGCTCTGTTGGCAGCCGCATTCCACCTTTCGACGATTCTTTGCCATGCGTGAGTCTTCTTGTTGAAACTCCTGCTTCACAGGAAGGTGTTAGTTCCTGTTGACTACCAAATGTTCCGACATTCAAATTCCAAATTTGCAAACACCATTGTTGCAAGGTGGCTGAGAAACACAGCACAACAGACATTTGCACCCCAGGGAGGTTCTGAAATCTGACGCCCCTGATGAACTGAATACACCAGGTTTTCTGTAATGAGACAGGCGGTGATCAGCTTCTCGGTTGGGACAACAGCCTTCCATCCTTCCAAGTTAGCGCTCGGCAGAGAACAAAACACGCACCACACTCGCTTCGCTCCCTGAAATTCTCGTGCGCACCAACCAACTGTGAAAAGGTTCTAGAAAGGATAGAACGTAAAGATGCACAACGTGTGTTTTCACCAGAACTGCGTGACACCAAGTGTTTCTTCGTTGCATTGTGCCTTTCGCTGGTTCTCGACACTCGACCACGAAGAGGACCCTTGGTCAGGAAAAGGGGCAAATCCGATAGGGGAGCAGACTTGAAAAATTTTGGTTCAGCAAAACGTCTTGATGAACGTTGTCACCACATTTATCAATTTTGACGCGAATGTTATTTTCGAAACAGTCACTTGGCAGTTTGGTTTTGTTTCTGGTGGACAGTGGTGGTTGACACCAGCGTGACAAAAGGTCACAAAGAATGAGTCAAATTACCGACCCGAGACCCTCGATGCAAAGGCGGTAAAACTGTCACCCAAACACAAACCAATGCTGAACACGCAGTCAACTCAACCGCCCAGCAGAGATGAACATCTGGTGACATCTGCTGTGTTGAACAAAAGGAACGTGGTGTTTGTGATGGAAACCGGGTGTGGCATGAACTTTCAAGGCAAGCTCGATTGAAGCTTGAATTTGTAATTTGCGATGTAAAAAGACACCGCCACGGCCAAGAGCTGAACACTTTTTTGGGCAAATTTTTCGACGCGACGGAGTACGAGGCTGTTTCAACTTCTGGCAATTTTTTAACATGTTGTATCAGTTTAATTTGACCCTGCACCCGATCGAGTTAACCCATTTATGACAGTACAACGATGTCAGACAGAGCAAAATGATGTAATTTATGTCAACAAAAACAACAACAATGCCAACACTGTGTGAACACAATTCTCCCTTTCAGTCACGGATCCCCTCAAAGTAACCACCGTCTCTATGGACGCAACATGCCCATCGCATTGGCCACTTGTTCAGGATCGCCTCAGAGTACTCAAATGCAGGGATCAAGGCAATTTCATCATGCATAGCCTGTTCCAACTCATCCAAACTTGCAAAATGATGCCCTTAGAGTCCTTTCTTCAGTCTTGGGAAGAACCAAAAATCGTTCGGCGCGAGGTCCGGAGAGTTGGGTGGATGCTCCAGGACCCTCATCCCAGTGAAGAGCAGGTGCAGTCTTGTGGGCCGAGTGGTGTGTGCACTGGTGTTGTCCATGTGCAACACCCAAGGTTGTCTTGGGCGTGGTCGGCGGTGGCACAAAGCCTCCTGGAGGTGACCCAAAATACGGATGAACACCGCAGAGGTCACAGTCTGGTTGCGGAGCATCTCACAGTGGATCATGCCACGATGGTCAAAAAATGTTATCAGAAAGACTTTGCCAGTTGCGCGGGTCAGTCTGGGCTTGGAAGGGCGTGTTCCTCTGGGGGGCAACCATTCACTGCTTTGTCTCCGGGTGGCAGGATCATATTGGTAGACCCATGCCTCATCTGAGGTGATGATGTTGCGGAAGAAGTTGGGCTGACGTGAAGCTGTCAACATGTTCTGGCTGGTTTCATAGCGCAGTCTCAGATGGCCATTTGTCAGCTGGAAAGGAATGAATCTGGCACATTGCAGGCTCAGTTTCAAGTCCTTGTGAATGATTGTGTGCAGGCTACCCAGCGGTACTCCAGTCAGGTTCTTGATCCTTGCCAATGTCACTCTTGGGTCAGCATCTATGACAGCTTTCACAGCTTGAATGCTGGCTTGACTCCTGGACGTTTTGGCTCTGGGTGCTCACTGCAAGTCCACCAATGTTGTTCTCCCATTTGTGAAAGAATTGTACCAGAATCGGACACGTGCAAGACTCAAACAGTCCTGAGGAAAAACCAACTGCAGAGCATTCCATGTTGCCTCAAAAGGCAACCCGATCTTCACACAAAAATGGATGTTAATCCATTGAATCAGCTGAGAAGTGAGTTCTGTCACACGCTTCATGTTGTGGATGTGTCCCTTCAGAAGACCAACACAAAAAGAACGTGATTTGTGGCAGTTTGGCACAAGTGTCTGTTGCACAGAGTAACGACCCAATCAACTGTGACGATCGATTGACTCAGCAGGCCATCCCGCACAACATGTCTTAGCAGGACAAAAAATTGCCAGAAGTTGAAACAGCCTCGTATAAAGTGTTTTGTATTCCCTTCTGGGCCACCACGTCAATTTTTGAATGGGGCAAAACTTATACGAGGATGTATCAAAATTTCTGTCACTCTGTATGTTCAGCAGCAGACAAGGGTGGTTGATTTGAGACAATGTCAGGCTGATTCTTTTGTCCTCCTTGGTGCAGTGGCCAAGTGACTTCCCTGCTGAACACGATGAGTGCCACTCAAAATTGACATCCTGGTAGTTCGGCGAGTTCTGACACGAGCCAATTTGTCACCGTTCAAAACAACAACAGGCAGTGCTCAAGGCAACTACAGTTCGAAGTCCCTTGCCGGTAATTGTCAATTTTTTCTTGTCCTCCTTGTCTTCCACCAGTCATGCTATCTGCAGGGGGGGGGGTCCAGCTGTAGGGGGGTTTGGGGAGGGGGAGGGGGGGGGTGGGGAGGGGAGGGGGGTTGAGGGACAGGGGGGCAGGGGACATTTCATCCACCTTGCTATATACTGCACTACCACATGGTGCTTCGCCCTGAAGGGACTTCGCACAATGAAAGTCGCACATTTACCGAGACGAAACCAATCGTCAGTCTCAAAGTTTTCACTTCCAGGATGCGCAGCAACAGCATGCAATTTTGCACCTCAGACGTATCTCCGTTGAGGCGCGGCGGTGGTGCCCGGCGTAACGAAATGGCCAGACATCCCAAATGAGGAGGCACGAGTATCTGGCCATTTCAGTTTGCGGGTGAAATGAACAGACATCCCCCTAAAATTAACAGACGCATGCCTCCTCATTTCAGGTATGGATTGAAATGGCCAGACATGTGGGTGAGGGGCTAGATGCTCTGGCCAGGGTGAGGTCCTAAAATTTTAAGACCACACCCTAACCAAATGGAGAGGCATGGGATGAGGCTGTGGTCTCAAAATTTCAGGACGACACACTGACCAAATGGAGAGGCATGCACATGGAGAGGTGTGGGGCAAGGGGCAACAGCCTCACAGCCAGACCTGCCTCACCCTGGGCAGAGCATCTGGCCCCTCACCCCATGTCTGGCCATTTCAATCCACACCTGAAATGAGGAGGCAGGTGTCTGTTAATTTCAGGGGATGTCTGTTCATTTCACCCCCAAACTGAAATGGACAGGCACGTGCCTGCCCATTTCAGCCTCCCACCTGAAATGGCCAGACACCCGTGTCAAAATATAGGGGTGTCTCCTCATTTCGTTCCACCGGTGTTGGTGGGACAATCCCTTGTTTGAGAAGCAGACTTGAGTGTCAGCGTACAAACCAGAAACAATGGCGCTGTGCTCATCAGAAGACTTTTGCGATGTTCGAAACACTCTGACTGACCTGACCAGGGGGATGAACGCAGACAAAGTATTGTGAGTCTGTCAGCAAACAAAACAGTGGCGCTGTGTTCATCAGAAGACTTTTTACGATGTTCGAAACACTGACCGACGTGACCAGTGGAGGTACGATGTGGTATCAGGAAATTCGTACCGTCGTCATGTCGATGCTCAGCGTGTTGTGTAGATGTCTACTGAAGCCATCGACATGACGACGGTACGAATTTCCTGACAGATCTACCACCTCGTAGACAGACTGTTTGCCGGGCAAGTCAAATCACCTCCGCCAGGTGCAGGTTTCAGTGCCGCTTCCGGACTGAATTTGATGTTCTGGACCGAGTAACAGAACTGATGTCTGCAGTCCTCGCAGAATTGGCAAACGAGACTCTTGAGATGGATCCAGATCTAGATAGATCTATAACAGAATCCCGTTTGAACTGCATGTGCGCTTGACACAACTCAGGTTAGACTCTACACTTCTGGCCTGACTTTTTTCATGAAGTGTAATCCCAACAAAATTATTCTCATGTTTTACTTGCCTTCTGAACTGCGTTGGATTGCTGCTAAAGTGTACTGGCCAGGAATTTTCCCTAAAGAACGCCAGCCCTTTCGGTGGGAATCTCCAGTTCAGTTTAAGTATTAAGTTGCTTTGTATTTCAATTTTTGCCCGCGTCAGTGGCGTGACTTTTTGTGTGAGCACAGCGGAAAGTTCGTCAAGTTCATGTTCTCAGACAAATCAAACTTTCAAAACAACTTCCGGTTTCACTTTTGCGCCAGGGACACAGAAGAAATCAATGAGAGAAACACCTCAAACAAATACATGAATGTGTCCAAAATGTAGCATAACAACACGTTTAGATCTACTACGGGGTGAAGTGCATTGACTTTGGGCAGGGCTGTAAGAACGTTGTGGATAGAAATGGCAGCTTCCTTCATTCTAACATTTCACATTCGGTTCTAATCGTCACTGCGATGGGAGGAAAGCCGGCATGAAAACATTTTTGACTTGATTTGGTTTGTTACAAGCAGTTGTAACAGTCATGTGGCACAAAGTGAAAACCAGTGTGGATTGATTGGCTTCATACGCATGTGTGAATTACCAGCAGACACACCCGAGTGAACCACAAGCGGGCGCACTTGAAGACGGATCGACCCTCCTGAACCGTCAGTGGTCAGACACCAACAACCAACGTGGTCTACAACGATCACCGGAGCGCTCACCACGAAAACAAGCCGCAGCCATGTGGAAAAGCGTCCATGTCAGAGTCGGTGTGGCTGTGTTTGGTGGAGTATTCGGGGGAGCTTGGGCCTTGCACGTTGCCTTGGATTACAGGAAACGGAAGCTTACGATCACACCTTGGGACCTTGAAGATCACCCTGCGCCGATCACAGATCCCAATCTGACTTTGAAAAGCGCTCAGGTTTTCTTCAGACATGGAGCAAGAACTCCCTTGTCTCACCTTCCGAAGCAAGTCGAAGAGGTGAACAACTTCGCACAATTCCCCCCCCCCTCTCCCCACCGCGCACACATCAACAAGTATGATTCGGATCCTTTTCACTCCATGGAGCCCGCGGTGATTTGAGATACCATGCAAGCGACCGAAACACGGCGACCTAAACACAGCAATCTGAACACAGTGACCTAAACACAGCAACTTACGAGGATCTTTCAAGTCAAAGTGTCTCTCAGCATGTTCAGCGATGTGCACCCATTTGGACACAGATGAGCACATTCTTTGTTTGCAACAAAAGAATTGCATAAGCTTG
>JAAUXT010134616.1_pt1 | contig 22121 bp, 19 predicted proteins | sample 7278171 | NCBI WGS metagenome assembly JAAUXT01 (sample SAMN14350112, study PRJNA611818) | marine sediment metagenome | isolation source: surface marine sediment (1.8m) | place: French Polynesia: Moorea | collected 2018-08 | reverse complement strand
TCATGATCACCAAAGAAGCCAATTGGCCTGTCTGCACTGAGAAGGTGAATGAAATCAATTGTCTCGAATCAACCACCCGTGACCTTCCAGGCCGACCGTGAACATGACAATTCTCACTTTGGTTGGATATTGCCTCGTACGTGACACGTACGTAGACTACGAGCGCACAGACCAACAGCGCCACTGAAGGAGATTTTGCAACCAGGTGCAATGAAAAAACCATTGCACAGAGCGCTGCATCCAAGGTAGCAACAGCAAATATTTTGCTGCGTAAAACCACAGCCAATGCCTCTTACGCACATCACAACACAGCCAGATTATTTTCTCCAATTTGCTCACACAGTTGAGCAACCGCACAATCCGCATTGCGAAAGTCTGCTTTCCTTCGACACAGACAGAATTGCGAAATACCACTGCAGCAATTGCAAGGTCAAACAGAATGTAGTTCCGACGGCTGCCACTCACCCCAGGATCTGCATAATATATGCAAGACCCAAATACATCATTCAATGGGGATCCACACACAAAGCGAAGTGGCGGCAAATATTTGACGAGACCAGCATGAGCTTTATGTTCCTACATCCTTCTGCGGAACTGAGGAACTGACGTGCCTTTGTTCACTGGTCACAACCTGGCTATCCAACGACACAGAAAGTCCTTTGTACCGTGTCTCCTTCTTGTCAATAAACTTCTCTGTTTTCACGCCATTTGTCGGGAGATCACACGCATTTTCGATCTGCCTCTTCCTCCCGTGTAACACTTGTACCAGGAATTGATACAGGTTCCTGCGAAGAGTATTTCTTGCCCTCTCCCCTTTTTTTCGGGCAAGCTGTGAAGATGAGAGGGATCGGCTGTCTCTTGAGATGGTACGAGTACCAGTACGAGCGTACAAAGCTGCCACTAGTTTGAGCTTTCACACACACGCTCCATACCAGTACAAGTACAGACAGATTTCTTGCAACTTCTCAGCAGGACCTTGAAATTCAAACAAATTCTCCCTCGTGGACTGAAACTTGGCAGTACATTGCAGGCAGGCAGTTCCTTCCTGGCCCCGGAGCTGTGTCAGGCTCAGTGGCTCAGTGGGCTGCACACCGTCAGACAGGCACGCGCCGAGTGTAGCTGGATCAACCTGCGTCGAGACGCCTTCCCTCTTTTGTCATCAGTTGCGTAACAGATGCTGCCGGAGAAGGAGCTCATCGAATTCAGCGCCACATTCCATCAATATTTATGTTCTTTGTTCAAAGGTTAAAAAAATCTATCAGCCAATCAATATTCGTGTGTCATCATCAGACAAGTCACCAAGCCAAAAGCAGTCACTGCACACAAGCAAAGGATTGACAAGTTATCACAAAATTCATATCACCACACACCATTTCGCTCAGCTGGTCTGCTCATGAAAAAGTAAACAGCATGTTGTCTCGTTTGTGGGAAGACGGCAATTTGTTTGCACTTGGGCCTTATTTCACTCCATAAATCATTGGTTTTCTCCAGCCGAGTTTCTCCTTTCGAGGATGACACGGTTTAACATGTGTTGAGGAGACATGGGGCCCGTCGGATCACCTCCACAACTCTCACGTCGACATGACAAATTCCTCGCTGGAACCGACAAACAAAGCGGCGCTGCTGACTTGAGTAATTTATTGACGGATCCTTCAATCGGATCAACGATCACACGACACCGCCACTTCTTCGTGCAATTGAAAGCACAGTTAAATTTCAAGCGAAGCCCTTGCGAACTTCTCCTGTGGAAAACTTGTTCCAGGAAACAATAAAGTTCACTCTGCAACAGGCGGGATCCAGGGTCCAGAAACTGGTCAACAAATCTAACTCCCAAAAGATTAAGTGTCTGGAGAAACTTTTGATTCCACACCACCACTGTACACTTTCTCTCGAGTTTCAGTCGTACACTGGTTTGTGGCTGGAGATTTGCGTTGTTGGCGCAACTGACGGGTGCCGACGGATCGGCTGCTGCAGAAGGATAAAAAACAACGGCTCCACCCTGAAATCTTTGTCGAAATTTGCCGGGTCAAAGTTTTTGATCAAACGGCTTTCCAGGAACTGAGCTGTGGAATCGAACGGGTCATTTCCGCAAAAGTGTTCGGCCCACCCTTGAGATCTCGGCAGGTTTCTTCGTGTGAAGGCTCTTCTTCCAGCTCCAATGTGTGTTCTTACATTTGATAAGCACACTAAAGACGTCAACGATGGAAAGACAAGGAGCGATGTGACATGAAGTATCATCACATTGGTAAAAAGAAGGTCGCCGCCGCTGAAGCACTGTCAAAAATTTGTCGTTGCTGAAACTCTTGCTTCATCTGTGTGCCGCACTGACATAAACTGACGCCAACGAAATCCGACCTGAGATCCTGTGTCGGGGCCACAAAGCTGGGCAAAATGCGCGGACGTAAGGTCCTACGCACTCAGTTTTGCTCTTCAGCGAAAAGACGGCACAAAAGCAACCTCAGAGTTTGTTCTTGACTGTGTGGCATCAAAACGTGGAATCCTGGCGATAAATACTCAGCTGTTCTCAACAACGGTGGCACAATACATTTCCCACTTCACATTACGTGTTAGAACCCCTCGAGGGCTGCACTGCCCCCAACTTCTTGGGGTCAACGATATTCACTTTGTGAGAAACCTCTCCACACAAAACCAGTCGAGTTGAAATTTGAATTCGCCATTTACCCCGCATATCACTCGCCGCGCCCGTAAATCTGACAGCGGATCCAACATGAGAAGATAGCATCTCTGTGACCCACAACTACAAAGAATTTCGTCCCACAGTGACTGACTTTCACCAACCTTTTTCTGGGATTCAAACAATCAGCTGGACCTGTACTGACGTCACGTCTGAATCCTTCCAAAAATGTGCCCCAGGCATGGACGACCCTGCAGAGATGGATTGCATTGTTGCAAAACTACAGTCCGCGTGGACAGATCCCCGTCCCCAACGGCCGACCCCCATCGGAAAAGAGAGAGAGGTGGGGGGGGGGGGGGGCACCACGCCCCTCTCTGACGAACGAAGAAAATGAGCTGCTGAGATTAAAATCCATTGTTACCATCACAACATCACATTTCTGAGCGTGATGAGTGAGGTCGTACAAATCGTCACAGAAGAGACTTTTTGTCGAGATGGCAAAACTTTGGCACGGACCTCACACATGAGTGGAAAATGACAGGGTCGACAACGTGATTCGGGAAATGTACGAGGGGGTCTTCAAAAGAAACCATTTTTCGGGGGTTTTTCAGAGTGATTTCTTCTGTTGTTCTTCATTTCCTGAGGATTGCAAGTGATCTGGTCGATCCAAGTACATGCCAAAGATCAAGGTCAGTCCCGCCAGGTCAATTGGTGTGGCGAATGATGTGACACGCAAATTTTAAATGGTTTTGTGCAGTGGTTTCTTTTGAAGACCCCCTCGTATGCGGAAGAGAAATACTCGTATTATTGACGTTCCGAAGGTCACAGACATGCACTGGTGACATGATAATTTCGAATGGGTTTATCAACGAATGTAGGAATGGCTTCCCGAGGAGTGGGAGGGATGGGTCGAACCGCCGCATCAGCTGATCTCGAGAGTTCTCAAGTCGTTGACATCGCTCTTGGAAGTCCTTCAGCAAACATGTGGGAGTGTAATCTTTTGTGAGAAACACCTTCGGTCGGCGAAACTGACAAGTGTAGTTTTCGAACAAGTGTACTCGTATTCTTTGGCCAATACCTGGAGGGCAACAACTGCGGTTTGAAGACACTTGCTGGATGGTGTTACCGTGTTCTCCGGCGTTTCTCATTTTGAACAAGTTCTTCAAACGCTCGAAGGGCCAGAAGAAATTTGATCGGCGTTGTCAAGTTTCAAAGCACACAATTCGCCATGTTTGCAGAAAATCGGGAGGAACACTTCCCTGTTGATCGACATGCGGTCTTATGAGCTTGATAAATGATCAAATTGAGCTGTCCAAGGTTGTAATTGAGTTCTTCCGTGGTTGGATCAGCCGACCTTGAACGCGCGCAACCAGGCCACGTTTACAAAACACAAGATCATTGATCTCTGTCTGAAAGCAATCCCATTGACTGGCGGTCAACCTCAGAATCTTGTCCTTCTTGTGTGGTTTGGCTGGTCAAATAGCCGAAAGGAGAAACAGGTTGACAGACTTTTTATGATCTTGCGATCACAAGTCAGGCTTCGTGAAACAAAGCCGGAAAAGAGAAGTGACAATTTCGTGGCGTCTTTCAGTGTCTGTCAAACAGTATCGCCACTAATTGACCACTTGCGCCTGGTACTCAACCAGACAGTTCACAGGTCCCTCACACATGCCACTTCACAACTCAACAGGTTGAAAAGTTCACTGACCATCCCCCTTTGGCTATCAAATGGTCGTGAGCCTTGAGCTCCGAGCATAATGCATGTACTTGAAGCGTATCAAAATACCCTCGACGTATCAAAACAGCTTCTTGAGAGGTCAAGCCTGCGTCGTGTATGTGTTCAGCTGGACGGTCCCTCACCAGATGTGTGTCTTCACAACTGAAGGACCCAATTTTTTCTCCATGCATGATAATGAGAAGCAAATCAAAGAATTAATGTTTAGCTTGGGCGTGATCAAAGTACAGAAAATGAGTTTGATTTGTCAGGATTCCGGTCCTCGAGACACGTTTTCTTGAGATCAGCACAAACACTGCAGTGATGAAAAACACCTTCGCATTTCTCTGAACCACACGGTTGAATCTGACATGAACTCATCAATGTATTTTTCCAAGCAAGGCAAACGAATCGTGTTCAAGCTGAAAATCTCGCTCAGACATCAAATATTGATTTAGCTGCAGATGATATCGTCCTCGCCTCACAATGCGTTCGTTCGCCGAAGGACAGACAATACGTGACGGCGCGCATAAAGAAAGCGCAGACGTCGACGCAGCTGACAGTTAATTTGCTTCCGTCCAGCTGCGAGTGACGCTACCGAACGCACAATGTCCACGTTGCACAATTTCTTTCCGTTGAAATGTGTGGGCGTTTGTTCTGTTGGGGGGGGGGGGGGCACGGACTGTCACGAAAACAAAACTAAGCTGCTAAAACGCATTTCAATTTTGCATCAACGTTGTTTTCACGAACACACAACGTGTGTTTGCAATGTTTTGGCAGGTGTTCGTGTCGGTAAGTGGCAGCGAGGCTGCAGAAAAGAGTCCAAATTGAGCAACCTGCTGCTCGCTTTTATGTTCAGACTGTACAAGTCTTTTTTGTACTTTCCACAAATTTCACAAACTGCCGCAATCATGCAACATGCGTGCAGCTTGAAAAAAAATGTACTGCCGTGTAACTTGGGGCAGTGAACTCCAAAACAAGAGTTCGGGGCCACGCCCACTGAATCCGCTCGTCTCGCCGTGTTCGTTCGCCAGGTTGGCAGCCGCGGACACAGCCACAAAAAATGTGCGAACATGAGAGACAAAAATAGTTTGCCATCGCACTCTTCACAAATTTCAAGTGGTATCAGTGACACACTGACACACAAGGCCAAGAAATCCTTGATAAATTTGTTGCTGGACTTCTTCCAAACGAATCTCTCAAGCGATTCGAAGTCCGTGGTTCGAACCCACTGATGTGTCGACATCGTGCCAAATTTCGCTTTGTAAAAGAAGAGAGAAGGAAGTTTTCGCAATGTGCCAAATATTACGATTGGTCAGAACAGACAGAGAAAGTTTATTGCTGTGTTGCCAAATGTTGGCGCGATTCTCTCATCCTGCTCATCACTCATGATACACGCCCATATTTTTCATCACTAACTAAACAGAGGCAGCACCTCCTGGATGTGTTGTAAATTTCTTTGACTTGCTCAACACGACCTGCTGAATTTCAACAACACATTTTGTTCTTTCAGACTGCAACAAGAATACAGCGCATTGAACAGCTCGTGTTTGTGGAGCAAAACTCCTCGAAGGGAAGGGGCAGCTGGTTTTCCAGGGCCCTCACCCCCCGCAAGGAGCTTGTGCCATGGACCTCACGTTCATGGGGAGGGGAGGGCAGGGGGCCCTTTTGATACTTGTCCACACACACACACACACACACACACACACACACACACACAAACGGAAGCAATTTTGTTCAGCAAAACAGCTCGCTTTTCTCCCCTTCGTAGACAGGGCGGAAACAGAAAAGTGTGTGAGGGGCGAGCAGGCCTGGACGCACGAAACTGGACATTGTTCTTCTTTGCCGCGGGAAGGCACGGCACGCAAAACTGGCCTGGACGTCAGTCTTGTGACTTCAGTGATGCGTTGTTGATGGTCAACAGCTTTTGTCTTGAGAACACGGACAGTTTTATGCTCTTCGCCAGACACAACAGAATTCCACAAAATCAGTCTCCAGCATTCATTACTGTCAGTCGGGGTTGCGCAGGTACAATGTGCTCCACATGATCAGTTCGGAACAAAAAAGTGGAATGCGCAGGGTAGGTTAGTCCACCTGGTTTAGGTGCATGACACAGTCAATGGCAGAACAGAGCCATTGCTCTGAGAGCAGAACGAAGACGAATTGAGCCGCTTCAGAGCAACCTGCACATTGGAACCGTCCAACCGACTCAAAGCAGTCAGGCCACCGCGACCAAACCTGTATGCATGTTTGTCAGTCAGGATGGGTGCACGCCAAGTACAAAACAAATGGCTCACAATCACAAATCAGATTCAGTCATGCCAACTTGTCGAAACGTCCATTGTGTCAAACACATTCGACAAGTGCGCATCCATTTGTCATGATCGTAGCAACAAACGAAAAGCACCACAGCATCAGATCTAATGTTAATCTTGTCACATAAACTTGGATTCTGCAAATTAGCAATCATTTATCACTGGCGTGTTGCGCAGCTATTGCAAAACGAGTCAAAGGGTTTTTTGTTCTGACACTTCATTAACTCACAAATCATCCTGGTGTGCACCAAAACAAATGATAAGCAACATTCGTCGACTCTTGCGTTAAATTGGTCTGTTGTCAAAATAAAGAAACGAAGCAATCTGGACCATTCAGACGTAAACCAACACAGCTTACACAGATTAGATCGAGTCAGTGTCATGTCATAATATTTCGTAGTTTTGCAGCAGTCATTCAAACCCGACAACTGCATGTTGAGTGCCAGAAACAAAAGTGGATTTTACGTTCAGACTAAATGCACGAGAGGAAATGAATCTCAGATTTCCCTGCGAAGCGCTGAATGGAGATTGCGTCCTAATTAGTGCCGCGGCACCTGTTGCATGTCCGGGAACAGCCACGTGCAGGGGAAGCCGCTGCGACAGCGAATGCGACGACAGAGTGACCTTGCCTGCACGCGCACTGCAGACTCGAAGACAGCCTTCGTGGTTGCAGGAGAAATGCTCAGGGAGCAGACAGACACCAGAACCGAGGACGTCCCATAAACCAGACCCTTCTCGCTCACACTATTTCTGAGGTGCCAAAACGATTCTTGGCAAAAGCCCCTTGGATCGCCGAAAACGTTCACAAGAACTCTGTTGGTCCACTTCCTGTGACAAACTCTAGACTCGTGCATTGACAAGTACCGATGACTGAAAATGTGGAGGAACTCGACCCGACCCGACACACTGATTCGATGCGCGCTGGGACTTCGTTCACTCCTGTGTTTGCTGAACACTTGGACGACAATGCTGGAGCGTCACCCACAAGTAAGGACTTCCTCTCGTTCTATTGGGGCAACACTTTGAAGTGCACCTCTTGTCATCTTATCTTGTTTGCACCACACATCATTTGGTCTGGACAACTACTCCGTGGACAGCCACAAAGCCTGACTACGTAACCCGCTATCAGCTGTAATCGAGACAGAAGGACAGGAAAGCGGTGGCAGTGTGATGCTTGAGGCAACGGTCCAGCAGACAAACCCCGCCATGACGCTGCGGTCACGCGCAGGTCCATCAAAGCGTTTGGACTTTGAATCCTTCGCGGTTTTCCACAGGCATTTATTTCCGCTGCTCCTGTCGACTGAGAGGAGGACAGCTCAGGATGGCCTGGTAAACCACATGCAGGTGAGGGATTCAGCTCAAAAGAGCGGTGATTCTCTCAGGAACCAACAGGGTCGAACCAGCTGACAGCAGCGACACGATTCAATATATGGTGAAACGGGCACGTCACGGATTTGATGCCCGACTTGTATCGAGACATTCCGTTCACACCGGCGCTCTGCATTTTGCTGGCATTCACAATTAAAGAACAATTTCGTGAATTGCACAACGCAATGATTATCTTCACTCACAAATGATGCCACACACAAAATTGTCGTTCACACAAATGTCACATACTGTTTGCCGGAAATGATAGAAAACAGATGATTACACGAATACAACAACAACAACGACGGGACCGCGCTCGGCGGACCCTGCGTTCTCTGTTGTCACCACTGCCAATTAATATCTGCCCAAGAACCGCCTCCGAGTTCAAGCTGCCACGTCTGCATGTGGAACGAACTAATTTTGCTTTCTTGCCATTTCGCTTTGTGGTTTTGCAAGTACCTGCAGTCGTCGAGAGAAAACTCATTTGTTTTGGGGACCAAACAAAGGAATTGGCCTGCAACAAGCGACAAAGGTGCCGACTGTCGACACATTCATCAGTGGTCAACAGCTTTCTGCAGCTGTGAACAAAGGCGCGATGGATCCTTTACGGCAGCCACTCCGGTGAAGGAGCTGATCTACTGGGGCCTTTGTCTGGGTCTGAGACGAGCTGACCAACAAAGCGCTGACAGAAGCGCTCCTGCTGACAAAGCCTTCACCAGACTGATAAATTGTGGAGAACCGTCTTGTCGCCAAAACGGAAAATACGAGAACAGTTGACAGGACCTGTTTGGTCACAATCCGTTCTGTTGACGTTGCAGGCACATTTCCCCATGGCTCCAGCTCCCGACTGGTCTCGGAGCAGCTGATACGAATGCGGAAGTTGTGGCAGCACCAAACATGTTGTTGTGGCTCATCAGTTCCTCTCAAATGGCAGCTTAGTTTATGAACTCGAGGCATCTGGATTCGGGTCAAGGCTGCACACGTTCCTGCAAACTGTTGTTCCCAACACACAGCAATAAAGCCGTGAAACAACGCCTGCTGCTGCAATGAACAAACAAGGTCCTCTTCATACGCTCTTATCACACGGCAGCTTATCATCTGATAGCGGCAAAACCGTGCCATTACAACCAATTACACAGTCGATACATACGCTCGTATTTCGCGGCAAAATGTGAAAATATTGTGGACCAAGTCAGCAAATCTGCCAGCACCAGCAACATTGAATATGCAAACAATAGATCTCGGGAGATAAACCAAACAAACAAAGCATTTGTTCAGATCTTTTGCAACAGATCTTACTTGCTCACCACCGACTCAACAACCAAGCAAAGTAGATGTGAACCTGTTTTTCGAACAAGTATCATTACTCGTACGCATCAAATACTGGGCAATTTCAAATTTTTAACAGGTACGAGAACGTGGGAGGCCAGGTCTGCGGGGAAAGAGAACAGGTGGCTCAAAACATATCAACTCCATTCAGACAGAGAAATTAAGAGGCAGAAAGGCTGAAGAGAGACTCCGAAAGCGTCGTTTGGAACACTGACAAACGTTCCGTGCTTTGGCAAACACCACCTACAGAAGGCTTGCTCCACAGGGTGGGTCCTCCCAATCACACAGATGCGGAATTACGATCACTCGATTTTTCTGGCAGTGCCCACTTGCAGGTACATTACACAGCGCGACACGACGCCAACCAGCAAAGACACCCTTCATCCACTGGTCTCGGGCCCTTGAGACCCGTGCTGTCCCACACCTCAGCGCAGTGCTGAACCTACACGGCACTGCGGACAGACTCCCTCCGATTCGGTGTCCATTAGGGAAGAAGAGGCTGCAGGATCGTGACTTGTTTTGCTTGGATCGCGCCGCCGTCGCTCTCAACAAGTGTGGAGAGTAAACAGACGGGTCAGTCGGGTCAAAACAATCCCGACTCGGCGCGTGTCCCCGCCTGACCCTCCACAGACCAGTCATTGTGCGGATGTGGATCCAGCAACCCCGCTGACGCCAAGTTTACCTGTTCGGAGGCGTCCAATTAGCTTTCGTTGTGATGTGCGACATGTGGCATGACGATCTTCTCGGATTCAATGGGATTTGGGGGCTTTTTGCCTTTTCATTCGCCAAGTTCAGCTCCAGAAGCAGCAGAACAACCTGTGTCTCTGTGAAAGCAAGGTGTGTGTGTGTGTGTGTGTGTGTGTGTGTGTGTGTGTGTGTGTGTTTGTGTGTGTGTGTGTGTGCTCGCCTGAAACCCACAGATTTCTCTGCTTCGATGTTTCTGTCGACAGTCCAATATCAACCCACTTTATTTTTTCACTCACCGGTATCGTCTGTTTCAACGACAAAACTGCAATTGCCACTGGGCCGCTTTCAAAAATAGTGGAGGGGGGTGTCACATTCCACGGTCAATCTGAACGGCCCAAAAACAAGATTTCTTGAAAAGCAAACACGTGTATGCCACGACTGGCCGGGGCGGAGCAAATTCTGATGCCCAACCATCACACATCAGAGGCTAAAAAATTCGGGGTCAGGAAGGCCGGCCCCTGGATCCGCTGGAGCACAATAAAACCCGATGGACTCGAGTCACACATCAGACGGTCGACGTGTGATGCGTGGGTGGTCGACTTTGACAGGCCATAATCTGGACAGATCCACCCGACGTGTTGGACTTTCCCACGCCACTCGAAGCTGCATATTCTCAGATTCGCCACCAACACCTGTGACACCCAACACTTGACCAGCGCGCTGACCGCAGACTCGCAGGTAAACATCGTTGTTCATTCCGAATGGGACCCAAACCCCAGGACTGACCCAAAACAAATGCCCAGCAGGATTTGCCTCAGATCCACTTTCTTTCTTCGCACCTTGCTTCTTGTGTACCAAGGCGAACCGGGCTTCAGTTCAGCCCAATTCAACCCGCACATCGTGTTTGCGCTTGTTGTCCATTTGAAAACATCAAATAACATTTTCGGATGAGAAAAGCAACATATGCCACACTGTACACACAATTACTCGTGAATGTACACTTTTACCCGATAAACATCACATGAATACTGAATGTCCCTTCAGTTCAAAAAGTAATGCCTTTGAACAGGGTAATAACTTTTTCAGCCACCAGTTTTGGTTGACAACGGCAAAAAGCAGCTTTGCAACCAGAACAGCAACAGATTTGTTTCATCTGCTCAGACTATCTTTTCCAATTGACGTTATCAACGGCTTTCATCAACTTCTGTGAATTTGTAGATTTTAATCGCACACATCTCTTTATCACACCGCAAGCCTTGCTCAAACAGACATACAGGTGCACAGGCCAGCTACAATAAAACGTTCCGTTGGAACAGCTGCACTAACATCAACGTAGATTTTTCTGGAAGCGTGCAGGTGTAGGTGCGTCAAATCGCAGACAACAGCGGAAGTGGGATGGGAACTGTCTTGTCCTGTCACCTGTAGAAGTGTCAGACGCACAGTTCGCGCTTTGTGGTTGGTGATGTTTCCTGGGGAAGGCTCAATTATCCATCTGAGCAATCCACATCTCACCTCACTCCCTCAAGTCTTTTCTGGGAAAAGCGTTAGAAATGGGATGGTTTCACTTTGCTCCCATGACAGCAGCGTGCCAGTGTGCTGACTGGGCACGGCTATGACAGGAGGTATCTGAAGTATGTCCCACCGCCACACAACCAGACTTCAAATATTTATCCAAACTCTGCCGGGTACACCGGCTTCTCTGCCTGTTTCCTGTTCACTTCATCTCTTCTGTGCTCAAATACTGCCCGACAATGTCTTTGCAAGATAGTCCTGACGTCCTCTCCCCAACTCAAGCTGGTCACCAATAATAAAAGGGAGAATGAAAATGCAGGACTTCTTGCCCAACAGATGGTGGCGTCTTGGTTCAAGACTGTTTTGGTCACACAAAAAGAAAACCGAAATGTCCACCAACACTCAGGAGGTGTGTGTGTGTGTGGGGGGGGGGACAACGTAAGTCTGTACGTGAGTTTTCAATCTGACGGCAACCGGACAGGACTTGTGCGTGTTTGCTTTTGTCTTGAGCGGAAGGTGTGTCTCAGAGCAGTGACAACCACTCACCGCCGACTGAACCTCCCAGTAACAAAGTCCTTTGGCAACACCAACACAAAGGACATGAGTACCAACCAAATCATCACAATATTGACACATAAACATCGACACTGAAGCACATCAAACTCACTCACTGTATGAACCTCCTCTTACTTCAACACCAAACCAAACAGCAAATTAGATCAAATTATTGAGAGCTGCGAAGGCCTTTTCACGGGACCCCACGCAAGAAAACGGCGCGCCTGTCACACTACTCCTTGCTCACGTGAGCAGCAATGTTCTTTGAGTTAATCAGACTTGATAGATGTTGCAGGTTCTTTGAACGCGCCGTCTTTCTTCAGAGGACCAACGCCTTGATTCACGTTCAGCAGCTGCTGGAAAGCAGCTTCCGTCCGAATGGGCACGTCTGAACAGATCTCTGAATCAGGTTTCATTGTTCAAACATTTTGGTTTCTTGCTTGGCGTTTTTTTTTTTTTTTTTTTTTTTTGAACGAATCGAATCAGGAGGAGTTTCAGCAACTCTCTTGAAGCACCGCCATCCAACGAACCAGTCAGGCTTTCCTTTGTTTCAACACAAAGAAACCTTTTGAGGAAAAGAGTTCGACACTTATCTCACATCAAGAAACATCAGCGGCGCTCGCGTCACGAAACAAGTTCGCGTTCACGTTTTGCGATGCGTCCAACTAAAACGGAACTTCACACAAAACTCCCAGGGTCCAGGGTTTCAGACTGGAACGCCACAGCAAAAGCACCCCGACAGTCGACCACACGGCAGACTGGATCTCAGTACATCCAGGCCACTTCTGCATCAAACTGCTACAATGCAGGAAAAAAAACGTCCCCAACAATGCATAGACATCATAAATTGCGTTCCGATTAAACATACCACCTACTGTCACGCCGACAACTTTTTTCCCCGATAAAAAACCACTTGAGAGGCAGTTACATCCAACAACTGTTGTTTTCCAATCAACTACATAAGTCTCGCCTCTATCACATTAATCAACGGACGTGTGTTGAAAATTTCGGCCATCGCACCTTGACAATGTGTGTCGCTACCACGCGATGTGTTATCATTTTACAGCCACTCGAAGAGATAAAGTAAGCTTCTGAAGTTGAAATTGGAATGCAGAAATCTCTCTTCAAGTGGACTTGAGTCTTGACACAAATAAAGAGTGTCATTTGACGACAATGGAGAGCTCAGCCAGGGGATGGGCTCACACAGTGTGTGCTCCACAACCACCTCTTACCTCCCCCAACTTGATCTGCACAACATTCAAGCCCCCCACCCGTACACGCGAACTTCACTTTCACTTTCGACATGACAACGGCTACAGCGCTCAGCTGCTCGCCTCCAAACAACACCATTCAGGTGAAACTAGCCCAGCAAATCCGGGCACGAATTGATACTGCGGGGCGTATCAGATGGCACTGTGTCCACCTGCAGGTGGTTGATTCTCTGTCAATTTGGTCGCTCGCATATCCCGTGAGACCGCGATCAAAATAACCCAACAATCAACCAAAATAGAACTCAACTTGACAGCTTCAAGACATTTGTAAGTGCTCAAAGACTCTATTGTCCCACTGTCTTCATTTGGCATTGCGGACTTGCAGGCCAAATTTGGCAACAAACAGCTGTAAACCTCCAGAAATAGCCGTCTGCGCAACACCCAGAGAGGGCGGCACTGCCTACACACAGCTCCACATCTTTACCACAACGGCCTCATCACAACCTTCCCTCAGATGGCGACGATGTTCCAACCATTTCACAACGTCCCCCAACACTTTTCCTACATCACAGTGAGTCGAACGGAAATGGTACTCACGTCGATGGTGGAAGCCTTGTTGAAAGCACCGATGGGGTGGACGTGATCGTAGAGGATGATGACACCGACCATCACCCGCAGGCAGAACATCACCGTCTCCTCGTTCCGAAACTTGGACCGGTAGTTCCTGCAGGCCAAGCAAGAATTTTCACATTGGAACTGCTTGTGCAATCATGAACAGAAAGAAGAATGGGAGTTTCCTTGCACTTGTCTTGATGCAGTACTTACGGGTTTTCTATCATGACTCGACAGATGTCTGCCATAGTACTGAGGCAGTCGGTCGTGTTTTCCACAGGCAAGTCTTTGTTCTGAAAGACAACAACCAAATCTCTCAAAATCTCGGGTGAAAAATCAAGGCAGCTGAAAGTTCCACACCAGTCGCTTCAGTACGAGTTTCAGGCTCATTGAAAATTGGTGCTCTGGAAGAAATGTGTTTTTCAGCCAAAGCGATCAACTGGGATGCGGACACTAACTTCGGACACGAATTTGGAGGTTGTATCACTGAGGACGCGCAGCATCGGAGTCGCCTGCGCGTAGAAGAGCGACATGCGGTTCGCCATCTCGTTGTTCACGTCCAGCTGCTCCTCCAGGTCGTCCTGCAGCGCACAGAGAACGGGCTCATGGCTGTCAAAACACTCTCTGATCAAAATGATATTCTTGCACGTTCGTTCCAAAAATCTGAAATCTGTTCGATCTTTTTCATGGCTGGTCAAGGAAATCACACGAACACACAGAGTGTTGCGAGTCTCCATGTTGCACAATGACAAACATGATCCACAATCTGACGGATCTTATCCACGTCACAAAAATCCATAATTTCTTCGACGAATAAATGTGACTTACTTTATACAAATGTGCAACCTCAAACCTCGAACATTAATTAAATCACTAACAGAGTGCTGCCCTGACAATGCCCACAGCGCGTATTTCCATTCCCCAGAATCGAGTGAGAACTGGTCAGTAATTGTTGATTAGTGGCTTTGCTAGAGACAGTGACAGAAAGCGAGAGAAGCCTTAACGCTACCTACAAAACATACATCTGTAGACATCTTCATTCTGCTCAGCGTCCGTCTGTAGTAGCTGAAGTCATTCTGAATGGCGGGGTTCGTCATCTGAAATGCAGATAGGAATCAACGTTTTCGCGTTTTTCAGATCCTTCGATAAATTTGTTTGCGCGTGACTTCCCACAGGGTGCTGAAAACAAGCTCCAGTTTGAACGTGGAAAACCAAGCGGATTCCACAAAGCTCCTCGTTTGATCGTCGTGATGTGTTGATCGTTCGAGAGAATTCACCGTGGACGGCCAAGGCCCCCAAGTTGCAAACCAAGTCAATTGTCACTGGTCGGGAAAAACATTTGACAGTAAAAATAATTTCCTTCCCATTCAGCAAATTGGAGTGTCAAGTTTTTGCATGCGGCCTGTTCGGATCAATGCAAATTGCACAAAAAACATCGGGACATCGCACACTGTGAAATAGCGCGTGCTTCAATGTCCCTTTTGTCAGAGCGGTTCAAGTGCCACAGCTTTCCTTCAAGCTGTGGGTTGTAGGAGTTTCTCAGACACTGCCTTGCCTCAAAAGCGAGCACCGGGAACCTTTCCCAAATTTCCAAACAAAGTGAAATTTTGAACAACAGCCCACGGAGTGCGTGCAGTTTCAGAATGGAACCATCTGAACCGTTGCGCACTGATTGAGTCAAATCGCATGAATAATGCAGTTTGAAAGTGGAGACAATGGGATCCCGACACTGGTGCGGCATTAATCACGGCCCGGCGCGCAATCCCTGATCTCCACGGTGTTCGGTCGCATGCGTCGCTAATTTATGCACGCAATATCCAGGACACAAAAAAGAGACGCAGAGCGCAAAAATTTTGACAGCAGATGTCCTGAAGTTATGTGTTTCAGATTGATTTAGGAAGACAACCCGATCGCAGTGACGGTTTCGAAAATGGAAAGATCTCCCTGATTATGTTTCAAAGGACTTTCTCTGAAGCTCAGTTTCATACCCACGAAAGTTGCAGGGAGCGATCTTTCTGACATTTATTGGCACGAAAAAATCTCGAACGTGCATGCAGTCTAATCAGCCTCTGAAGAGCAATTTCACATGTTTCGATTCACGTGGCAACGTCCCTGATGGAGCAAAGCACAAATGAACAACTGAATCTGCATCCAAATCGCAATTTGTTATTAAAAGCCGCACGAAACCTTATCAGATGAGGGAATTGAGGAAGTTTTGCCAGCCGAACAAGGCGAATGGTGCTTTTGGAACGAGTTCCGCACCGGAGTATTTTCCTGGTGTCTTTTGTTGTTCCACATTCGCAAATCAAGACTTTGATGTTTGAAAGTCAAAGTCGGGTGGATGCATTGTTAATATTTGCGTGATGGATACGTAATTGACATGAAAGCTTGGCTTCTTTCTGACGAGTGAGTGGTTATGAAAACAGAGGCATCTCGCAGCAGACCTCTTTGTTCGAGCGGACCAAGCGACACGATTGTCGAGAGCTCCTGCATTCCGCTTCAGTAAACACCGACAAATGGGATAAAATCCAATTCCCTGCAAAGTGCAGCAATTTTCCAAATTGACAACCACAGCTGTATCTTAATCATACGATTAATCAAGGCATGTTGAGTTTCGTGAGATTTTCTTGGTTCTGGAGGCAAAATTTTCACCAATCACTGTGATCGTCGGGTCACACGAGGACTTATTTTGGATGTTGTTAGGTTTGTACGCCGATAAGGCTCGAAAACAAAGTCCACTGATGTTTCACTCACTCAGTCACCCTCACACATACACACACACACACCACCACACACCACACCACCACACACACATACACACACACAACAGAGGACGACAGAGCCGCGCGCGCGCGTGCATGGGTACGACTACTTCGAGCTCTCATCTGTTCAGACAATTTGCTTGGCTGGTTTTACCTTGAGATCATCGAACTTGAGCGTGAAGTCGAGTATTTCTGCGAACTGCTTGAAGAGCGCCTGCTGCGTCTCAAGGTGCTGCCGCGGCGTCATGTCGTTGGAGCAGAGCTCCCGCAGCAGCTGGGGCACGATCGCTTCTGAAAACAATTAAAATTCACTGATGAGACATCTCGTATGAATGACACAGGAATAACTTTAAATCTCCAGAGCACACCAACTCCGCTTGAGCGAACCCTCCACACCACTTGAGTGGCGGCAAACACGAGCGTGGTTTTCTACGCGCAAGAGATAAAGAAATGTAAAACAAACAGTAGGATCTGTGTTTGGGTCTGTCAGTCAAAATGACTCTGTCGACAAACTGCATTGCATTCGTCTTGCACTGATGTTGAGATCCCAGTCTTTGTGCATTGTTCATTTCAAAGGCGACTGAGACAAACTTCCTGGAGACTTGCAGAACGTTTGTTGTGTAGACATTCAACTGGCCGTACTGAAAACGTTTCAAAAGTTTTCATTGCAAACCTGCATGCAAACCTGCAATATCCACGGCCAACTTGAACCCGCCAAAAAGTGCAATAGCAAATCACGCGTCCCTGACAACGGGTCCGACTGACAGCGGCTGTGACAGCAGCTGCACGTGCGGGGGGGGGGGGGGCACGGTGAGACAGACAGCGTGGTGGGACTGTGGCTCGCGCGCTGCGGGAGACACGGACGACAACTGCACGAATTTGCCTGAAACCAGATCCATATTCGGTCGTTCTTCTCTTTGAACTTCGGATTTTGTGCAAACGCCTTTTTCCTTGTCACATACAAGGAAACATTTCACGTCCGGCATAAAATGATTCACGGTACGTTTTCCCTGACCATCAAGAACAGGTTCAAAAACAAATTCGTTGATGCTGATAAAGAGTTTTCACTCCAAGCACGACGAAAAGTTGTTGGCAGCTGTGTAACGGAGGATCCACTGACTTCCGTTTTCCCCGCGTTTCTCCAAAGCTGTGAAACAAGCGTAATGATGGACGGACGGCGTGAGTCACGGACTCACCGGAGCCGCTCCGACTCTTAATCATCGCTCATCACGCCACGTTGTTGTTGTGATCCAAATGGATGTCCTCAGCAGGTTCAATTTTCCTATGCTGCCACGAACCGAAGGGAATCAACGTCAATTCTGAACAAGACAAATTTGTCACGGAATTTCAAACAAGTTTCACCGTTTGAAGCAAAGCAATGGGCAGTCGCCGGCAACGAATCCACAAGTGCTACAAAGTGGTGAAGGCAATTCTCAGACCTTCTCACCGCTCACAATTTTACATAAAAACAACACATGCGCTGCATCTGGCATCTTGGAAACTGGGGAGTATGTCTGTCCGTGTGCCTGCAAGCGAGACACGAACACAGCCGTCTCAGTCACCAAAGCTGGTTGTGCAGATGAGTCACACCAGTCGTCAGTGTTGTGTGGGGGTCGGGTCCCGGAAGAGCCCGTCCTCACAACTGCTGCTGCGTGTGGCACCACGGTAAAGAGCAGCCTTGGCTTAGCCGGACTGCCGCAGTAGAGTAAGACTCAAGCATACACTTCAAACGTTTATTACACAATTCTGTCTCAAGCTGTGTAGCTCTTGACAGATGCAGGGTATCATGGGCGTGGCTTTAAATAGGTGGCGCAAGCTGCGAGTCCGGTGCGCAGCTTCAGCTTCGCGCAGCTCTGCTGAAGCGGCTTCATCGGTACTCAGCACCTCGCCCGAAAGCTGGATTGCGCGCGTGGGAAGAGCCAACTCTTCCACACGACATCAGTGCAGGTGGGACGATGTCGGACCATATGAGTACAACGCCGCAACGTGCACAAAGGTGGCCGCTCAATAAAGAGCCGAGTCCAAGCGACAGCTTCTCACCCTCGTGGCTGGGCTGCTGGTTTACGGGACTTTTTCTTCGTGCGCATAAAAATGACCTGCGAGAGAATTTCGTGGCCCGAAAGAAACACACGACTGAAGATGCATTTGCGAGTTAAAAACCAACATGCCACAGAACACATGCACCACGTTTCTTTTCACACAGATGTGATAAATCTTCTTCGCAGCTGTCTTTCCAAGAGGGGATGTCAACTGGCATGGGAACGGAATGGCACGTCTCTCGCAAGTTATTGTTCTGATGAACCCTCGTTTACGAGTAAGTTTCAACCCTCGATCGAAAGGATTTTTTTTATTTGTAGAATTTTTGTTTCAGCCAGTTCATGCCAACTTCTTCACCAAATTAACAAACCCATTTCTGGCAATCGAACCAACGAGTGTTTGTATCGTGACCCAACCACCCAGTTCAAGAAGCCTTTCCGTATCCGTCTGAACCAGCGAAAGAACTGCTGCTCGTTGTTGGAAACGCTTGACACACAACCTGATAAGATCACTTTGTGCTCAGACAAGCCTCGACGAAAGAAAATGCCCAAGAACGTGCGCCAGAAAAAACTTCAGAAACGTTGCTTTTGTCGAAAGTCTGGTGCACCCAGTGCAGAACTCCAGACCAGTCTTCGGATATTCCACTGCTCACAATGCCCCGACGGCAAAATGTGTGGAAGTGCACACAAATGCACCGCTACATGTTACAGGTGTTTCATCTTGGATGCAAATGTGCCTGGCTGCTCCTCGTGTTCAAAGAGATTTCAGCTTTGTTGCACCTTGCACAATCGTTACGATCCTTGAGGCGGCGGGAAGCGCAACAACGTTCCTCCTCGTGAGTGTTGCTCTGTACGCGCACCATTTCTTTTCACGGGCTTCAGGAAGCGATGCTTCAAGATGAAGGAGTGAGCAATCTCAAGTGCTTGCGAACGAGGAACCTGAAAGCATTGCACTCAGGTGATATTGTGAAGGAACTTGTGCCTTTGAGTGACGACAAGTGGCTGGGTGGTCAAAAGGCTCACTATCTGTCGCGTCTTGGTTTGGTTCTCGGTTTCAACCCAATCTTCCCAGACCCGTGAAACTTCGTCTGTTTTCTGTCGCGAACACTTGTCCAGGCAACAACACCGAGCAAGATTCGTCAAAATTGAAAGATCCTTTGCGGACAAAGGGAGGAAATTATTGCGGTGTAGTGTGTGCGCTTCCACCTGCATTTCCACCAGCTTCTTCCAGCGACGAACTTCCGTTCACGTTTCTGCTGGGGCCGAACCCCTCACCCCTGAACTCGGTCACGAAAAGCTGTACTCACCGAGCGCGAGCGAGAACTCGTAGTATCGCTTCAGCTGCGAGACGAGCGGACAGACGGCGTCCCAGGCGCGCTCCTGCTGCACCTCGCTGCGCGGGTTCGAGATCGCCTGCAACAGAACGGGACACAGAATGTCACAGGGACGACGTTCTCAGCTGATACGGAAAGAAAGGACGCACGCTGCTCTGAAAAAATGAGCAAAAACAAGCAAAACGGCTGGAGCGTCCTCAACAGCTGCAAATTAAATGTCTTCAGAAGTCATCATCGGAAGACAACGTTGGAACATGCCAACAGCGCGACACACCCTGACAAAGATTTGAAACAATGCCACAATCACAGTCACGTGAGGAACATTCCGCACGTGCATCACACACCCACCTTCACCTCTTTCATCCTGTACAGGAGGCAACGCATCGTCGCGTGATGCGTGCGTCTCGAGACATGTTTTCAGATTTGCTCAGACATCACTCCACACCCAGGTAACAACAATCGTGTGATCGCAGTTTCAATGTGAAGTCATTCAGAGTGTATCAAGTGACACGCCAAACAAAAACTTTGTCCAAGCAACTCCCGCGTTCAATGAGAAACACTGAACTGCGGTTGTGCACTGCAAGCCAGAACCAACCGGAGTCCGGATAAACTCTGCGACACCCAATGAGTAAATTTGTTCGCTTGGCAATGTTGTGGTAGAGTTCCTCAGAATTGGATCCTACGGGGACCACAGTTTGAGCAATCTGATATGGGAGCGCAAACTGAAACAACACATGCTTCCAGCACTTTGGAAGGGAGTAGCTTTTGCGGCGCGCCAGCAAGAGTGAAAATATGAAATGCACTTTAGGGACCTCGAACTCTGCTCATAAAAGCCACTTTATCTCTTCCAAGCAGTCGAAGCAGCTTTTCTGTCCCATTTTTTTTGGTCCAAAGAAAACATGCAATGAAGTAAAGAGCACTTTCTGACAGACCAAAAAGAGACAAAAGTTCTTTTGTCTGTAGCGACTGTCAAGAATATGGTAATGAAACAGCTGCAGAAGCGCCACGAACAGCCTGATCCTCTTGTCTTTTTCTCTGTTCCGAAAATGTTGTTTCAGTGGATGGAAATCCTGGGACTGAGCTCAATGAATTCTCTGAGGGCCAGCGCAATCGTTCTTCGCAGTTGATTCAAAAGTTTTGCTTTCCGCTTGTTGTTATGAAAACAGCAAGGACCTTTCAATGAAATGTTGTTCACCCAAACAACTGAGGAAGGAAAGGAAGATTTGGAATGCGCGATTCTTCTTCCGCCTGCTGTGAAGGACACATACCTGTGTAGCAGCTCTATCAGCGGCTCAGTAACTGAATCAAGTGGGATCAGCGGAACTCCTGCCAAAACACGGGCGAGTAAACGCTGCATAATGAACCCAATTATTCCAGCAGCGATACACCACGTCCACCAGGACGCACTCAATGGGGCCTGTTCTTTGCTGAATTGTTTCATACGAGGGGTTGCTGTGGAATGTGTTCAATCGAAAAGATCAAGGACAGGGGGATACCTGCCTGTTGTCAACAAGAGAAAGAGCCTCTGAGGCACAAAACAAGGTGGGAAGAGACTTGCAATGTTGTGGGCAATTTTCTTCAGAAACCACACAGGTGTCCTGTAGTATTTGACAGATTCTTTTCTTTTTGACCGTCAGAGCAAACGCACACAAAGAGAGGGTACTCACATCTCTGATCTCGTTGGACGCGCCCTTGTACTGGTGCAGCTCGTAGAGGATGCTGTTGGCGTATTTGAGCACAGACTCCACGTGCGACCACACCGTCAGTTCCCGCTCCGTCGGACGAGCGTCTGAAACAAGCACAGCCCAATGGAGTTGCAGTGACAGTCTTTGGGAGACATCACATCGAACACCACACCAATCCAGTCACACACTGAACTGCCATCACCTGAACCCACGAACTCTACCGCAGCGATTCTCAGTGTTTGTTCGTTTAGACACAAAAACAAGAATGCTACGCATAAAAAGCGTGTGGTCACATAAACGTTCGTTGTTCATAAATGCCTGCCTGATCATTTAAGAAACAAGTGGAATGCTCTGAATCCTTGTGAG
>JAAUXT010099745.1_pt1 | contig 22123 bp, 19 predicted proteins | sample 7278171 | NCBI WGS metagenome assembly JAAUXT01 (sample SAMN14350112, study PRJNA611818) | marine sediment metagenome | isolation source: surface marine sediment (1.8m) | place: French Polynesia: Moorea | collected 2018-08 | reverse complement strand
TGGTCTGGAGCACAGCGAAACAGCGAAAAGGTTCATATCTCGATAAACAAAATGTAACAGGTTTTTTGTGACTTGTGTTCTTGTGTTCTTTCTTATTGTTCTTGTTGATGTCTTTCGTACCTTGAAGAGGAACTGAAAGAAATGTTCTTTTTTGTAAACAGACAAAGTGATACTGCTCAGTGATAAATAAACATTCATTCCATCCAATTTTACAGGATTGTGTTTGTCATTTGTACTATGAGCACATCTGTGCGAGAAAAGCAGTCCATTCCGGGACAAAATGTAAGGGTTTGAGTTTGAGTGCATCTACATTCTGTAAATGTATCGTTCAGGGTCAAAATGCCACAGTTCAGTTTGGAATGAATGTCAGTGTCAAAAGCACACCGTTCTAGATCAAAATGCTAGTGTTGTACACAAGGAGCAATTTCCAGTGTCAGAATGTCACCGTCCAGGGCAGAAAGTGTACCGTTCCTCTAAAGTGCAACGATGCATTCTGACACAAATGGGTGAGTTTTGACACGGGGTCAGAACCACCCATCGAGCGTTTTGGCATGGACGACCGTCGAGTGGAAAGTGCTCATAGGTAGTTTTGACTACCCTACCCTTCTGACACTCCGACAACGTATGCAGGCTGTCAGTTCCCACGCATCTCTCGGAAAAAATCATGCAGCACGAACAGCCGACTTCTGGGGGTGTACGGCAGGGGATGGTGGGGGCAAACGAGGAAAAATAAATTCTTGTCAAAATAATACAAATTCTTTTTCCGACGACACTTGATCTGTGAAAGGCCTTGAATTTCAGGTTCAGACATCGATGCAGGCCACGAGAGAACCACAGTTCAGCAGCAACCAGCAGACGCAGTTTGAACGAGTGCGAGAGTTTTACCGGCACCGTGGGCGCAAAGGTTTTGTCAATTGGCACGCGAATCTTTGGAACCAAATTTGAATGCTGTGAGCAAGTTTGGTCTGCCAAGGGTGAGCGTCAGAAAATTAGTTTCATTTCAAATCGTTGGCACCCCGTGCAAGCCGGTATGGGGCAGGTCTTTTTGTGGTTGAAGCAGAGCCATCGTGATTGAAGTTGAGGGGAATAGTCGCATACATGTAGATTCCCCTCACTGAAAACCACTCCCATGCACACTGGCAGTGGGCCATTCTCATCACAAAATTCACTGCTGCCTCCGAATTGGCCAGTTTCCATCGAATATATTTTGTCTGGGAGCAGAAAGAGTCCGTGGGTCCGCAATCACAGGGGAAGAGGCCCACGCAGTGCAGGGAGAGTCGAGTTGTTTGAAAGGAACATGATGAGGGAACAATGTGCTCTCGAAGTTGACCATGACAAATCCGGGTGTCTCTGTCCCTGACGTACATACACGAGGAAATGTAAATTTCTGGAAGTGACTCTTCAAATAAACGCACACACACACACGCATGCACGCAGACACACACCAGGGATGGATTCAGGTGGCATGAATTTGTACATTTATCGTGGGCGCCAGTTTCTTCCCACAGCTTGCTCTTCTGGATCTACATCAACACAGAGACACACACCCCAACACCACACCACATAACCGCACACACACACACACACACACACACACACACACACACACACACACACACACACACACACGGACACGGAGTGTCATCGTTTCGCTGCCCGTTTTGAGAAGATATTTGAAATCACCAAACAGTTGTGATGCTGCAACAACCACAATGGAAGCACTCTTCCCTGTTTGACCACGAGACAACAACAAGAGACTCGCTTTCAAGAGTTCTTTCAAACGACACCACACATTCGTTGGCACAAGCCTCACACACATTTCGTCTCTACTGAAATTCAAAACAACAGGATGCATTTAGAAAAAAACGCAAACGAACGTTTATTGTCTCTACAAACTGAATGTTACAGCTTGGGCACAAAAATCATCAGTCACTGTTTTGGCCAACACACAGCAAAAGAAAATGAGTTTGAACAGTTTGTCATGAAAGAAAAGTTTGCCGCACGCATCAGGTTTTGTTGACAGAGGACTTTGATTCAAAATTACGAAAAGGTTGCCTCTGCAGTCTGTTCACGAGGATAAGCTTTTTTCTTATTTTTTCTTGAAGTGCCGGAGTTCTGGTCATACTTCGGAGGTCTGTCCTATCAACTGTGAATGCTGCAGTTCTTGTGACGTGTTGGACGCATGGTGAGCTGACTGTCGAATGAACTCAACGGTGACTCTTGCACAGACTGCCTCGCGGCATCTACAACGACAGAACAGTGAACCATTTGAACTTATGAAATATCTTCCAAATTGAGACAGGCGTAATCTGCAACAAAGGACCAGGGCAAGAAAGGGGTCCTTATGTGTTGATAACGTGCAGAGCCCAAATTTTAAATCGGGCAGTTTTGAGACGAACGGAAACAAAATGTGGAAAATTGAGTTGACAAAAAGATCACGAAAACTATGTCAGTTGCAATTTTGACTTCAATAACAGATAAAAGATAAAGAAGCTCCCGTCTCTTCCCAGACTTCCACGTCACGTCAACTGTGAGAGAGACAAATCAAAAGATGACGTGCGATATCAGAGACTGTGTTTGCAGCACCCAAAACAATCTTGAGACGTACGAGGGAGGTCCTATAATATGCGGTTTCTGTCCGCAAAAAAGCAAGTTTTTTTGGTTCGATCGCCATGCCAACTTTAATGTGAACACATAACATTGAACTACATGCCAACAGCAATGAAATATGTAAAATGCAACCAACAATGGAGCGATTTCTCAGTCCAAGTCAGAGTCCATTGGCAATGCCATGACTGCACTGTGTGGTTGCGTATCGCCAAATGAGCGCACCTGTGTGACTTTGGAGTAGCGACTGGCGAGCGAACGCATCGATCCCAGACATGTTGGAATGGTGTCAGACAAAGATCTGGGTCTCTACATCATCCTCAGGCTGAATGAACAATTTCCTCCCCGGAAAACCCAGAAAAAATGGGACAGAAACCGCATATTCCTGGACCTCCTTCGTACAAGTCACAGGTGTGCTCGTGGGAAGCTTTTGGGTGTCTCAGCGTGTGGGTCGGTTTCAGGTGGACGTCGAACGAACCAGGTTCGGTTTCACAAAGTGGGTCTTTTGAAAAGCGCGACAACCTCAATGGTTGATTCGTGAGAGAACCTGCTTGTGCTTGGTGTTCTGTCCGTACACAAAAGGTGCACATGGCGGTCTTTTTGGTGCAACTGGAACCAGATCATCGGGTAATGGGCAAGACTTGCTTCAAGCACCCTGGAGATTTTCTGCAGAATGAAGTTTACTTCTTCGTATCTTTCCTTTCCACAAACAAAGAAATTTTCTTTGAGTTCCACTGACGTCTTGTGCAACGAAATGGTAAGACTCGAAATCAGGAGGTACGAGCGTTGTGGGGCCCCACGCCAAATGTCAGGCAGGTCTAGCTGCAGGCTCTGGTTCCTCACCTTATGCACTCAGAGCCATGAGTACTTGGCCATTTTGGGTGAGGATTAAAATGAGGAGGTACAAGGGAAGGAGCACCTGTGAAGGAACAAACAACGCAGTCAAGGGGTTGGTCGAGTCACCACCCGAGGTGGAGGAATCATCAACCCACTCTACCTGCAGCATCGTGGTTTGGTGACTCACCTCCATCTTGGGTGCTGGCCCAAGCAACTCCTCAACTGCATTGTTTGCCCATATCATGTGTAATTTGATGTACTTTGTTGGTTTTCATGAATAGGGAGAGGGGGCTTCCTGACTTTTCAATATTACCCCATTTTCTCACAGGAGTAAGGGTGGACCAAAAATAAGAGTTTTTTTTCAAAGATAGTTTTGTTTGACTCAGGAGATGTTCCTGATCATTTCTAGACACTTGAAATTTTCGACATATCTTTTCCCCAAAAAATGTTAATTTCAAGTGTTTATAAATGATCAGGAACATCTTCTGAGTCAAACAAAACAAAGTCTGAAAAAATATTCTTGGTCCACCTTCCTTGGTCTTCCCCCTGGGATTAAAAAGAACATTTTTGAAGGACAACCCTAGGGGATTGAGGCTTCACAAAGTACAGCCAGTTACATACAGTGCCACACCTGCCTGACCTGCGGCATGGGAGCCCTCATCCCGTGCCTCTTGAGTTCAGTTGTCTGGCCATTTCGTTACACAAGGTGTGAGAGTTGCCCGGAGCTGTTGGTACCTTCCTTGTGTCGGGGCATTCAGATCCATCGACCTTTTGTGCACGCAGAGATCTTTTCATCCTCAACCTCCAGAGTCGAACTACAGCAACGAGATTTCGATCATGGTACTTTTGTACAATGTAGCTAATGATGTCCGCGGGACTTCGTGACAGAGGTGGGCCCTCGATTGACTCTGGTGACAGCAGAACGAGTGCACGATCCCTTTTGAGTCAGTTAAATTGGCAAGTTTTTCTCGAAACCACTCAAAAGTCCAATTTTTCTGCAAATTATCCGGACGAAAATCATCTTTCGTTTTCGTTATCGCCAAGAGGACCTGATTTCGCAGTTTCCTGTGGCAACAAAAGTGAAATACGGGTTGCTGCTGTGACAAGCCTTTCTCTGAATTGAGCACCGCTGGTTCTACATGCTGCACTAAGGTTTGGACATGAGAGATACGGAAGACATTGATCCGCCCACACAGAATCAGACTGCGGTGCAAAAAAGCGAAAGGGTCCACAAACTGTCAAGGTAGGTGCAGGTGTCTGTCCCACATGCAGATCACCCCATTTAACAGGTGTTACCTACACTTCCGTGAAGGAGAAAGAGTTTTCGTTCGAATGGTGTTCGTCAAATGACTGGTGTTACCTGACAGGCATTCTCGCAAAGAGGAAGCCTGAACTGTTGCAACAAATGGGATCACGCCAACTTTCGTCACAAGACGGTCATGATATTTCAGGAAGCTTCATTCCTTTCAGCGCACCCCGAGGAACAACATGTGTAGAAGTCTCAAAGCTGCCTGTGTCACGTTCGCCACTTCTCCCTCACCCTGCCGCAGTATTTCAGTCACCTGTGACGCAGGCAACTCAGGTCTGAAGATTGTGGGAATCTGTTGAAAAGCTCCAATTGACCAAGGGCCTCCCGATTATGGGCATGCATTGATGACATAAAGCGGCTGGTGCGTTGATGTGTTGGGCACTGTAAACAAAGACAGCTTGTGTGCGGTTTTGCTCTGCTGATAAATTCGCGCTCTCTGTGTCTTCCGCCTTTGCGGTCATCCACCCGATTCCACAAAAGGAAACTGCCGCAGTCATAACGGTACTGACGATCTTCCCCGAAAATTATCCTGTAATGTTTCCGAACTGCCAGATTTTCACCAATTCCATCAAAGGCAGCGATGTGTGCCAAACCACAGTGAAGTGCGCACAGCCTCTCATGGTTGCAGATCCTCGTAGATCTCGGCATATGGGTGCGGTAACACACGAAGCATTTTCAAGAAACACCGTGGAAGGACCTTGTCGAGAATCGCACAGCATGTCTTTTGCACGGTCAGAGGTGGGCCTTCGGGGCCCCCTGTCCGACGTCAAAAATGAACAGTGTGTTGGGCAGTGTGTGTGTGTGTGTGTGTGTGTGTGTGTGTGTGTGTGTGTTGTGGACGGGTTGGGAGTCTGGCGTGGGTCGTGAATACGAGTTTACCGAATGAAGACTGTTCCAAACATTGTTCCAAACATGCATGTTCACGCCTGACTGATGAAAATGAATTTGTGGGCGCAAAACCTAGCACAGATAACAATTCACCTTTGCTGCTCCAAGGACAAGACCATGAAGAGCAACATGTTCGTTAAATCATTTTGCTTGTTAGTAAAGGCCAATAAAATCGTCATCAGCGCCGGTTGGTGGGTGCTGGTGCGGCGACATCGGACACGAACCGGACGAGATCCATCTCTCTCGAAATATCTCAGCTTCCCTTGAGCGGAGAACAGCAGGCACAAATCTTGTATATTCGACGTGGTCATGAACACAAGTGCATTTCTACGCATGCCGCGTTTCCAGTATCTAGAGTTCCACCGGGAGACAAAAATTTAGAAACCAAACATTTCAATTAATATTGCACTCTTCGCCATCCCTTTTGTGAACCAGACTGACTCAATTGGCTTTTGCAGGACTGCCGAGACCCGGTGTTATGGAATGACAAGGCCAGACACCCCAGCCAGGAGACAGGTGTGTGTGACCCTTCAAGTTGAGCTTGGCCAGGCACTCGTCAAGGTTTGAAGTGGCAATGCATGGGGTGCATCCACGGTCATTCCGGTCATAGAAACCAAAAGACATTGTGTCTGGCATTTCGTGTAAAACCAGAAACCTGGAGACAGTCCAGCCTGAAATGGCCATGAACTCTTCAAGGCTCCAAGTTCCCCGTGTCTGGGCAAACCCGTGTTTCATCATTTCATTCCACCCGTAGCCTTTCGGACGCATCAGGAGGATTGACAGAAAGTAGCACTTGTTTCTACCAGCCTCATCATCAGTTCGTTCATCGACCAGTTCAGTACATTCTTGTGGTCATTAGGACCTCGCTGCCGCATCCACCAACACAACTTCTGGAGGGTACAGGTGCGGAATGCAAAAAAATACAAACACTTCTCCAAAGGCAAAAATTGCAGATTCCTGTTTGGCAGTTCTTGTGGACAACTGACCTGCATGTGTGAGAAAAGAAACAGGTGCACATCAGCACCAATGACAGCTTAATGGGGTTTTCACGTCGGACTTTGGGCGGACAGAATCCGTGTGAAAGTTGGCAACAAGATTGAATCCGCACGTCGCTGTTTTCTGTTTTTGGTTGTGGACGCTCGCATCCCAACCAATCGTCCGACGTGAAAACGGCTTTGACGCCTTCACCTGCTGGCACCGATGCTTGTCAATGGACGACAAACATGGAAAAGGTGGCGACCTCGTTGAATGAGAGTACTCAAGACATGAAATGTGGGATTCTTTGTGCATGATAATGTCTGTGCTAAGAAATGTAGCAATCATGCGAAACATGACTGAGGGAGGTTCAGCTCAGCCTTTTCTGGAAGGAAGATCGTGCAGGTTCCTTGTGTGAGACTGACAACATCTTCAGGGGCTTGGTACATTATTGTACTCCCATTCCCTCTGCATAATGCCACTTTGCAATGTCAAGGACTGACCAGGAGGAACCAAAGTTCCCACTTCAAAAGTTGCAAGGATGAGAAACAGTGCAACAATGCCAAAACTGGTGGGTCTCAAACAACGTGCAACTTTCACAAGAACATCATCTCGTTTCAACACACCTTCATTTCTGAGATGTCACCCAAAACCTGAAAGACACCTCAAGGGAACTGGAACACAGGCAAGTTTTGAACACAAAATTTGATGACACAAATAGCACAAAAACGGTGACTTGAAGGCACTCAACAGGTGCGTACACTGAATCGGCACACAGTTAGCGTCGCTTGGCCTTCTGAAAGCGTCTGTGAATCTGGATTCGCCCAAGGCATGCTTCGTTCACGCACGAGTTCCCCGTTTCCACTGAGCTGCCCGTGACCAACAAGAGACCAGTTCAAGATTCGTGCTGGCACTATCGGCTCACAGTCGCTTCTCATATCGTCAGGTGTGCCTCGTGAGTCAGCTGAACGATTATCTCAGAAACGAAATGACACACCAACCACAAGGGAGACAACGACGTACTGAATGCCAGCTGAATTTGTGAGTTCTCCTGCGGCGACGCTCGCGAACCAAAACTTCATTGGTGAATTCAGAATAGCCTTCCAGAACTCGTCATCTGACTTCCCGGAAGAAGTCCTCTTTTCCTAACTTCGAATATATTTGAATTGGCCACATTTGGAAGCGCTTAGCAAAGAACGGAACCGTCTGGAAGAAGATCTTGGTGTTCTTCTCGAACATTGCAATCTCCGGCCGAGGCTGCTGAGCAGGTCTTTGACCAAAAGGGCGCGCAGTTCGCACGAGGACAGACATCCAACAGTTCCTGCAAGTTTTCTTCCGCTATGACAGAGCATCAACTGCAGCATTGTCTCTTTCCACCTGAACTCCTGCCCTGCCATCTTCTCGTGGCGTGCGAACCACCAGTTTCGGCACTCTCCGAATACACCACCTTTTTGCTCGAATGACGAAACAGTATCAAGAAAACACCAGCTGTGTTTTTCGTCTGCACAACAATGAATTTCAAAGAATGGTAGGTCATTGTGCATGCCAGGCAAAAAGTGCTGGACACAGGGTCAGATCCCAAACCGACGAGACCAAAGTCGTTTGAAAAGGTTTGGGAGCAGGGGCACAATGTTCTGAGACTGCAGGTACTAAACCAATTAGCAGATTGGGGGCGGGAAACTTGCTAAGCTTCGCACGCCACAGCTTTGTGTCTCTCTTCATCACATTAGACTTCTAACTGAGAGCTTGAGAGCTGGGATCTGTTGAGGAATGGGGGTAAACTATCTGCCCATGGTTGACAAAATAATTCTTCACAGTTCCGTTTTGTTACAACGTTGTCACTTGGACAGGCGCTGTGGCAAGGTACTTCAATCCCGACACATTTTGACGCAAATATTTGACTGGTCAAACTTTCTACATTGGATCTTCATGCAGGTCACACCAAGAGCATTCCTTCGCAATGTGCGACCAGCCCTGTGTCATTGATGTTCTGCTTTTGTGAGTGTTGACGGAATGATTGTTGCTGTATTTAGATGTTTTCTTCTTCCAAGGTACTTGATTTTTTCTCAACGTGTTACCTCAGGCAAATGCACCATGTGCTTCGTTTCTTTCTTGAAACCAAAGAGGATCGCAATGAAACCTTCCTTCCAGGGGACAAGAAGGAAACGTCAAGACAAATGTGTTCCAATGGACACAAGAGAAACAGGCTGTTTTTGAGCTTGCGAAAAGAAAAATTAAGAAAAGAAAAAGGATTCTGACTGCATACAGGACATATCCTCAACTCGTGCACAGAGCCAAGCTTGTTGGTGTCCCGTGTGCCACACAAAACACCACCCAGTGGTTTGTGAGAATCTTGGGGTGCGGGAATTCAGACAACCCGACCAAAATTCTGGGTTGATGGGCAAGTCACGCGCTACCGATTCCCCAAGAGGCAGGGTGTCCCAGTGGTGTCTGTGTGGACAAGTAATCTGACTTGTTTGCAGCGTTTCAGATGTCGTCTTGCGCACGCTTCACAGAGTGTCTAAGCTGCAGTGATACGACGCCCACAGTCATGGAGTGAAGCCCCGCAACGCCTCTCTTGTGCACAGCTCGTCCCTCCGGTCTCCACAAAGTCCTCTTCAGCCAACTGTTCCACACCAAGCTGGGTGCAATCTCATGCTCCTTTTCTGTTCCTCCAGCCTTGTTTTCGAATATCGTTTGGCGGATCAAGAAGAACTTGGGCCCGTGAAGGGCAAAATTCAGCCAAATCAAAATGGTTCAAATGTTGTCTGTGGTGCACATGTGAAGTCGAGCTGAATTCTCCGAACGATGTGCGTGCACTACAACCTTCATGGAAAGCCAAATGGCAGCTCAAATCACTTCGTGCTCTTTGAAAACACATCTTCAGACGACAATAGTGACAGATTCTTTTTTGACCACTCTGCCATATTTCCGGCACATTTCCATCACTGTGAGCGTTGTGAGCTGCCGAGCGCCCTGTGTAGCTGCAATCATCATACGTCTTGTTTCCTCAATGGGTCACGCTCACAGGACTGAGTTCTGTTTCATTCCGTGGGAATGTGTGGAACATCGGCACTTTGCATCCGAAGAAGGCGTGGCTGGACCCAGACATTTCTCTTGATAGAGAAACACCACCCGTCCTGTTGGTGAGAGAAAAAAATCCTCTGGTCAGTGAACCTTCCTCATGAATGAAGTCATTCCCCTTTGGTGGCCAAGTATCTCCTTTCCTGGTTGGCAGCTCTCCCCGTTGGGCAATGTCAAAACACACTTTTGCGTTGGCAGTACCCTGGAGGACTGATTCGTCAAGCACTTGTCAAAAAAATCCTCAAGTTTGCACACAGGAGCCATGACGGTCCAAAAGTTTGCGTGCTGATCATTATAACCTTTTGGAACATTTGCAGAACATGCAAAAGTTGAGAGCAATGAACATGCACTTGGAACATATTTGCAGTGTGCACAGATATCACAGTTGTCACAAATTCGTAAGTTGGTGTCTCAAACTGATTCATTTGAAGACAACTGCACGAAGGTGTGTCTCGTAATGCCAGTTAATGAGTGAAACATTTCGGCACAATGACAAGAAAGACAGCTGGGTTTTTCTTTGCAAAAACGACCCGGCAAAGTGCGAATCCTGTTGTGTCTTCTTGGGTAAAAATGTCACGCCTTCATCCGAGATGGCAACAGACATTTGAGATCATCGAGACGTTGTGCCCAACGGAAACCGACCGAACTGTCAGAGGCCAAAGTCCTAAGGAGGAGGTGTTGTGGGGTCCCGTGACATCTGACTCAAACACATTTGCTTGAAGAAAACTAATGCCCTTTGTTTGTCAGAATTCCAAAGGTCAGAGAAAAAATTTTGAGAGTTACTGACACAAGAACAAATTTCTATCTGAAATATGAGCTCCGATATGTTGAAGCACACACGAAAAGAAATGGGAGGGACTTCCTTCGGTATTTTTCCTTGTTTGGAATCAAACAAACCAGATCCTGGACCGAAAACAAAGGAAAAAAAGGTGTTCCGATATTCTGTCAGATAAACAGTTTGGTGGCCGGAAACCTGTTCTTCACTGATTTAAACACTTTTCCACAGACGGGTGAAATGTGAAAGTGGACGTCAGAGAACAACGTTCTGAAGCGGCAAAAAGAACAAGCTTTTCTAAGACGAGATCACGAACAAAAAAGCCGGTCTTGTGTTTTGTACAGCACCAGATTCTGTTTGATTGATTCTAACCCTTGCACAGAAGACCACGAAATGACGGTGAGTGCGCCCACAGTGTATTAGCAGGTAGACTGTGTACATGAGAGCTCTCATAATCAGTTTGCTCGGTTGACAAATGAGTCACGGGTCTATTGTGTGAGAATCGTACAGAGAGCATAAGCTAACACTGGGGGAATAATCCATCTGTATTAGCCCCCGATCTGCACTCCAGCTTGTGTGATCAGCAAACAAATGCAATCCCCCGACCACAGGCTTCTGACATTTGTTGCATGTGTTTGAATGCGCAATGATACACCCAGAGGTGTCGATACCATGTCGTGCCGAGGAGAACTGGAGACACCTGCACATTTCAGATCACACAGATCCATGGCAGACGACAACAACCCTGTAACAATCCTGAAAAATATGTTCTTCTTTCTTTTGACTTTGACACCACCCGTGGCTCTGTCTTTCCACAGTTTCGTTCTTGTGGAGCAAGTTCTGTCCCCAGCCAGTCCTTTGGTCACACGAAACCAAACTGAGGGCCGTTGAATGCGTGTCATTGCTTGGGAAAACCTTTTCTTTCTCTTTGACCACGACATTAGGAACAAAAGATTACTTTCAGTTCGTTCATGTTCTCCATGTGTGGCTCACCCTGGACAAAACCTCCTCCCCCTGCAAGGAACGTTCCTTAATACATGTATGAAAGTTCTGCTGTCGTTTCTTCTGCCGCATAACGTGTTCACAGCGCTCGTGTTTTTGACTTGGATGCCAAGGGGTTTCCACCTGAACCATCCAGCGTACTTTCAAAGATCATCAAAGCCACAACTAGAGTGTTCTTGGAAGTCTTTACCGGTAGGTTCGTCACTTTTCTATTCAAATATCGCAAAGTCACAACCCCGTCCCTTTTCAATTTTTTTTGTGTGAGCGTACTCGCACAAGAAAGAGGAGCGACGGTGTTGGCAAAACACCTGAGTCGGTTTGAAAAGCAGCTTTGTGTCAAGTTTTGTGATGTTGAAAATTGTGTCACACTGTCATTGAACCATCAGCCCACTGTTATGCACAAAGGGACGTCTCCTTCTTTGCCGAAAAGGCCAAGAACATCTTGCCTGTGTGGGGAAAGTTTCACACAATTTGGTTTCACTTTTCGTTGAAGAGACTAAATTCGGTTCAAACGCACGTTTTGTGCTTGCTTTTGATCGCATATTGTGGAGATCTGCATCATTTTGGTATCTCTCAGAAACAAACATTCTAACATTTCCGAACAGCAGAAAGTGCAGCAGATAATGATTTTGCCGGGAGTTGTGTTTGCTCAAACAGAAATCGTATTCGGAGGCTTCTGCCCCCGAGTATTTTGTTGCATGGGGCGTTCAAAGGTCTTCAAAGCAGAAGTGACCAAAATAGAAGCATCTGCCTCTCAAGAACGTCACGGCACAAACGTTTTTCGACAAGAACCAAACACACTTGAGACACTCACGAGTACTGACCTTTTGCTTTTCGTTTCTGGGCCGAACAATTCTCTTGTTGTCCACCATAACACATTTGCAGGAGTGCGAATCGTGACAGAACAGTTGTTTGAAAGTTGTTTTGAGTCCAATTTTTGTTCTGGAGGGGGGCCAGGGACTGATCAGACCTCCCTCGAAACGTGTCTCTGTCCGGAGAATTCTGATTTGTGGAGAGCCAAAATGGGTACGAGAGAATAAATGGGGAGGGTCTCGCCCAGGTTTCCTTCGAAACAGATCCACATGCACGGCCACACAACTGGACAAACGATGGAAAAAGATCTCCCAGACAACCTTCGCCTTTGTGTGGGAAACACTCTGCTGGGTGGAAAGCAGAACGATCTCCCGGTGTACAGGTAACTCATTACCGTATGTCCGCACATGAGACGGAGGGATGAAAAAGAATGTCATTAATGTGGAGTTTCTCATCTCTTGTCTTCGCTCTGTGTTTTGTCTGTGACACAGACAACATCCGTTGTCCTTTGGTTTTCAAAGGTCTGAGTATTGTATGTCCAAATGAACAAGCGAAGACTCCAGCCCCCCCCCCAATTCTCGTCACATGTCACGGGCAGAACAGGAAGGAACCAAGTCCGACTTGAGACTCGTCATCAAAAGTGGTGTCTGAGAAACAAACACAGTTTGTTCAATAGTTCTTTCCGAAACATCGTCGCGTGGCTTCGACATTCGAATTGCTAATTTCTCACGCAGACCTGTGCCCATCTGACCACACCCCAAGAAAAGAACTCGACTCTGTGTGGTATCAAAGCCTGTTTTTGTTTCCCTCATGGTTGTCGCAGTGAACAAACGCACGCGTGTAGTGTGTTTCATTCCGTATGACTGGACACTGATGAGGCCCTTCTTCCACATTGTCCTTTTTGGTCAAGATCTGGAATGCGTCAAGCCCAGAATTATCCAAAGAGTATGACATTGGTTGCTCAAAAACAATAGTCGATTTCTTGTAGGAAGCCTTTTGTGTCTGAAGACCCCTTTCAATGAAACTTCAAAATTCCCATCTCCACAGTTGCTTTTACGTTATGAATTTCTCGTTTGAAGAGACGAACACATTTGCACCCTGACGTTGCGTAAGTGTGAGGTTCTGCACGGAGCCAAACCCACAATCCCAATCAACTCTTCGTATTTTGTTTGAAAGAACACACAAATCCCCGGGTCGGGCCAAACCCTCTTGCATGCCGCACACGATGTTTCGCTGCATCAAATATTTACCATCCACATGCAGAAGCGCAAGCAAAATGTCGAGTGGATCTGATGTCGAGAAACAATCTGGGTTTTGTCAGTGCAATTAATAAGAGAACGAATTTCTCGCCTGAATTACGCAACCTGCAGCTGTGAGCGCGCACACGTGTGACGAGCCTTCAAGTGCAGCTGTGAGATTTGATTCCGCCCACCCTAATTACCGTATCTCCTCCTGTACGACAGTCCAGCGATCAGAGGTTGGAAGACCAAGCAAGTGAGGAGAGGTCTTTTTGAGTGAACAGCACACGACATGAAAATCGGGGTGTTGAGCCCTGGTCTTCAACTAGACTTGGGTGCGATTCGGCTGAGGTCCGTTTGCGGACTTGTGCACCACCAGACCTCGAAGAATGAAAGAAAATACTCCGTTTTTCGATGACCAGACGACAAAGCGTCTCGGCATCTGAAACCTGTTGCTCACCCAGTTTTAGTGCCTGCATGCGCTCAAATGTTTGAAACAGGGAGGGGTGTTTTTTTTTTGGGGGGGGGGGAGTGACGGGCAATTTGGGTGTGACGGGAAATTTTCACTTTCCCCCGTGTGCGCACCAGAACGTATGATCTACAGAGTCCGTGTGCCCTTCACAATCTGGGTGTGTCCTCTCCGTCAAAAGTTCTATGGAGCAAAACAAGCGTTGTTGTTTCCTCTTGTGTCTTTGAAGAAATATTCGTTGTGGAGGAAAACACAAACTTGAAAGAACGTTGGAAATGAAGCTGCGCAACAGAATCGGAAAATTGTTTGAAAGTCTCAGAAAGGAAAAGTTGAAGTGAAACATGTTGATAGTTTCACTTTGTCTTGATGTTATCAGGTTAAGCAGCCTTGATTACAAGCGCAGCGGCAGCAATTATTCTAGTTGTTTGCACAAATCTTCAAGAAATGTGAGAAGGAATGCTTGTCAGTGGAGTTGGCTTTGTTCATCCTTCAAGAACGGACAACCTCCTGGTCTAATTGAGGTTCCAAACCGGAGCAGTACAACAGCCAAATTGAGAGATCACCAGCCTTATGAGCACTGGGCCAAATTCGAAATTTTGAAGGATCAGGACTTCTCCATAAAGCCACGCCCTGCCATGGATACAGAACCACAGAAACTGGCTGGAGGCCGTTGTCAAGCGGAAGTCAGCAATTCCTTGGTTGCAAATCTGAAAGATTTGGAGGAGCCTGCATTCTTTTTGGTGGAGTGAACTGTGGAAATACACTCGACCGGTGTTTTTCGTTCAACTCTCAGAGCGCCTCACGTCAGGAGCTGAATTTCGTCAAGAGTTTTTTCTCAGAAACCAAATGGGTGGTTGTGGTTGGTCTGTAAATTGACACAAAATTAGCCCAGAGGTCTCAAAAGAACAAAATGGAACTGTTCCATTTTGTTCTTCAAGACCTCTGGCATCATTCAGGACCCAAACCAAACACAATAAACAGACCACTGAAGCACATACGGGTACTAAGACACCAGGAATTTGAATGCGATGCCTGTGGGTGATTTCTGGCCGCTTCTTCCGGTTGCAAAGTAACCAGAATATGAGCCCGTTCAAATGAGCTAAAAACTCCACGTACTCTTTGGATATATACACCAACCTGCAGTTACATGTGTGATGGGCTGCATGCTAGTTTTCTTCCAACTCATCAATGAATTCCTTCTGCCACTGTCGGTCCACCAGGAGATTTCCATCTCCAGCCACGCCCGCGACCTCCCCGTTGGGGAACGCTCGGCGCTCCTGCTCCTGCGTGGCCCGAGGGTAGCGGTCTGTTTCGCCCGCAGCCCGATTAGCGGCGCCAAGCTGCCCCAGAAGTCGCAGAAACTCCGGGTACGACGCGCCGACGCGTTTGAACCAGCGGTAGCCCAGCGGCGTTGAGTGGTACGTCCACTCTGCAAGGAAATAAGCACAGGGATAGGTGTGGTGGTCAAATGTTGTGAAAGCTGATTGCTTCGTTCCGGCGCCAGTTGCAAGGTAAAAACTATCTCAAAGCGTTGAAAAGAACCGTTGACAAAACACACTTGTGTACTTGTACACACGCGTCGTTTCGCTGAAAAGATGCGTATGAACCGCCCTTGATGATATCGAGGACAGAACTTGCACCACGGCGTACGAGTATGCACAACGTCTGCATGTCAGGAAGTCGTGCAGCAAATCAGCTGAACAGGAGCGAACAACGCACCTCGAAAAGACTTTTCGTCTGCTTCGTCGCCGCCGTCTGCGCCCTGGCGTTTGGACTTCACGGAGAACTGACACTTGGGGCCGGCGAAGCGTCCGGAGCACAGACAGCGACAGTGTCCAAAGATGTTGTTCGGGAGAAGAAGTTTTCCGCCATTGGCGCACCGCCCGCACGACGCCGTCACGCCGATCTTGTCTGAAAGAAACAGCAGTATCGGTGAAGATGTGGTCTTGCCTCAGCGTCAGGCCTGAGTCCGGCATGTCACAAAATTGTCCATAAATTTGATGGTTCATGAAAACCAAGCACAAAAGTCGGTGGGTCTGCTCGGTTCACTCTGTCCGGCATCTGCTTCGTTCAGTCCCTGAAGAACAAAAGGTGGTCCGGACGCATGCGCTTTGTGTCCGGATAAGTACCACCAGTCTGCTGGTCAGAAAAGACACTGATTGTTGTTCTTTTCGGTTGGTGCTTGCACAACCAAAGTATCACCGCCAACCAAACCAAGTAGAAGTTTGCGTGCATGGTTGGGGTTGTTCTTGTTTGGTCCCATTCTTCCAGAGAAGCCAACACCGTCTATTCGACAAAGAGCCAACAGGTCATGGAAACGCTCCACAAAACAAGAAGTGGCTCGAACACCAACAAGACCAAACGTGCTTGAGATTTCTCTTTGCGTGCATGCTCCGGCAGGTCCAGGAATTTTCTTGTCAAAAAAGAAAAGATTTTTTTTGCGCATCCAGCTCAAACATGGCATGGTACATTATTTTTGCACAGTCTTCTTTGAACTTCGTCTTGGCCCATGCACCTCCAGTTTCCTTGATTTTCGAGAGTACATTCATTATAAACACCACAAGACGTGTATTCCTTTCCTGTGTGCTTTGTGAACTGTTTCCCACCAATTTGGATTTCTTCTAGTGATGATTTGGGTTTTTCACATTTTGCAGGACTTCAGCAGCTTGGGTTTTGGATGTGGCTGGGTATTGTTCTTGGCTGACTGGCCTTTGGGTAGTGGGTGCGCCGTGGTTGGCTTCGGAAAGGCCACGTGATCAGCAAACTACCATGTTTGGTTGGTACCCAGGTGGGTTGAAGAAGCCAGTTAAACGGCCAGATTTTCACCTGGTCGTCTGGGTTTGGCAGCTGCTCAAAACCTCGTCAGCTTGGTTCGGAAACAGGGGACCCAAATCCTAAATATCATTTTGGATTTTGGTGGCTTTTTTGGATTGGTCAGGTGAGGGAGATTCACTGGCTCCACAACGGCTCGTGAATGGGCACATGTCAGTTGTGGGACATTCCGGACTGCATTTCTTGTGCTGAAAGTTGATGTCAGAAGTGATCCACGTCACCAGGTTGGGGTTCTTGCTGTTCTGGGACAGACATCATGCAGCGGCAACGTGAGAAAAGGAGTGTCTGACTTCAGAAATGATTTGCTGCAGCTGCAGAACATGCAAACAAATGTCCGCACAATTAAATTGTGTTCTTCAGTAGCTTTGTGCAAGTCAAAATGCGCATTAACCTGTCGGTTTGGTGCATTAATTCAGGCGACCATGTGCGCGAGGTCACGTTGAGAGTCCAGCACAATCCTCATGCCTCACTTCGTGAACCTGATGTCGAGTCACATGAGGTGAAAGGCTCACCCCTGAGCTCAGTCTGACCACCTGCCCCTCGTACACCAAGGCAGAGGTGGACTCACGGAAGTTCCGGTCCTTGCGAACTGCGTGTAATAAATAGGGTTTCACATGGGCCGTGGAGGCATCTGGGGATCATATCTCGGTATGGGGTCAACGGAGCATTTTCACCGTCTGGATGCAAACACCAAGCAGGGCTGGAATCGTTAATCCATGAGTACACGCAGAATATACGCAGAAAATGCACAACCCTGCAGCTTGAACAGGCCACGTATAAGTCGCAGCAAAAACGAAGGCTTCAGCTGACCCGACATCCCAGGAGAAGCTTTTTTGGAGTCAGTTGCACACTGGTCCCTCGATGTGTCCTGTAATGACTGGCATACATCGAGCACGATCCACAAACGGACCAAACTGCACAATCTCTTGACTCAATGCGACTCTCCAAAATCCGAAAAACATCCGGCGCCCTGTGTTTGGCATGAGTGTGTAGGAGAATATAGCCAAGCAGTCTGTTTCAGGTGTTTCCTGTCCCTTCTGAGCAATACAGGCTCGGCACAACGAGAGAGGAATCTTTGATGCCTGGGCGGAAGAGCACACGACGTGGAAGCGAAGCTTTGTGGGGACAAGATTCTAATTATCCAAAATAAACAACTCTCACTCCAGTTTCGCCAGGCAGTTTCGCTTCTGCGTGTGTCACTCAACTCTGCTATCATAACAACTGCGCCGAGCTCTGTGAATAGAAAAACAGCTTTGGACATCGATGATGCAGCCGCGAAAAGGGAGAATACGTCTGTCCGCAAAAGATTATGACCGGCTATTTGGAAACGGACAGAAATGATCTTGCTTTCCCCGCATCGTCCATCTCCCTCAGGCCGGTTTTCCTGGTTCCAAAACAACCTCAATTCCAGTCGCATGTGCATCTTCAGTGGCATGCTTCATGGCATGCGAAGGAAAAGTCTTCGCAACCTCAATTACGCTGTTGATTGCCAGTGAAACTGGGATCCACAAACTGCCGAGGCCGAAACGATACATTTGTGTCCATCACGTTTGCATGGAAATCCCAGGCAGACCGAGAGCAACCGGAATGAGCGACCGGAAGAAGTTCAAAACACCGCGATGCCCAGGGGGCTTTCTTCCTGCTCGGACAGTTTTCTGTTCTTCAAACAGGACAGACATGCATCTTCCAGAATGCATTCCCCGATTGTGGTCCTGTATGTTTGCTTGAGGTCTCGGTCCGGTATCAACTCATTCAATTCCGGCAAAACTCATTCAACCACAGAAGAACGAACCAGTTCTCTGTGACAGCTCTCACTTTGAGACCCGAAGGGCGTTCAAGGTAGGTTTTGTTCGATTTTTGTGAGTATTTTGAGAACAAGACACAAAATTCTCACCTGAAGAAGGCCTGAGAAAGTATCCAGGAAGAACAAATTTCAAGACAAAATGTACAAAGAGTTTCTTTGCTATTGGTGAGCAGATTCTGAGAGTCATACTTACGTACTTTGCCGAACAGCACTTGCACCTTTGGCCAATGCATCTGAGCGAAGCTGACTTTCGTGTTTCTCTCTTCATCGGAACATAGGGCAGGGGGGAAATGAGCGGGGGGGGGGGCATTTCAATGCCTCCACACACTGACCAGGGCCGCAGAACACAGCTGTTCAATGACAAAGGCACGAAAAACATCGAAAATGTTTGTCACCAACAGGGATAATGACGGCGCCAGGGCCAATCTGAAATGCGTTGTTTCCCCACAACAACAGTTGACCAATACAAATATTTCCTTTTATGTTTGTTTCAGAATGATGAGTAATCTGTGTGTTCATGTGGATTATTGCGTCAATTGTGCGAGCTCGGAAATGCAGCCAAACGAGAAAACAAACAGAAAATAATTGTCAAGCAGACCTTGGTTTTCCCACGCAGTGAAAACGATTGGCCAAAATGAGCAATAAATTTTTTACACCTGTATTTCAATTAGGAAAAAGCATTTCTTGGTGAGGTGCACATCAAGCTTCATTGTTCTGTTGAAATCAAATTGGACCAACACATTCAATTTTCCTGTCACTCATCAGCGGGAACTTGGTGGACACCCTGGTATACGTGCGCTGCGGCGGAACTGGAAAATACCTGCAGAGGTGTCTCGAGTCCAATGGAGGCTGTCAACGTTGCTGACCATGACAAGAAGCACTCTACTCAAAAGTTGGGTTTGAAGTCAGGTAAACATGGGGCTTGGGATCTGATCCCATTCGGGGGCATCTGTCAGTTCAGTGTCAAAGCCGCGGAATAACGAGCCGAACAGGGAGCAAGTTATGGGCAACATGTCAAAGCGCCGTTCATTGAAATACACGAATCTGTCGGACTCGTGCACGTTGCTGTTCTCGCAAGAGTCCATTGTGTCCGCTGTCAGAGTCGAGGCCCTTATCGACTGAAATGCCTTTTTTTCTCAAATTCGAGCATGACGATGTCGAGACTTCCTGACTGCATCGTTGTGGTTTGTTCCCAAACTGACGCTCGTGGCTTCGTCAAGCAAAAAACGATTCTTCAACGCTTTTCGCTGAAGAAACAAGCATTCTACAACTGTGGCTTCTCGTCTCGCTATTTGACCTGTTTACGATGCAGTGTGCGAGTATCGCTTCTCACACTCAACTAAATATGCTGCTGCATATGTTTGAGACAATCTGCCACTTGTTGTTGAAATGGCATCACACAGCCTCTATTGTGTGAGAAGCACCTTCCCACCACTTCAGACTCAAAAATTTCACTCTAGTCTCGATGCAAAGCATCTCAACTGTCATAAAATTTTTTCATCTGGCGTGGTGAGAAATTAGCTTCTCACACTCTACCGGGTGTGCGATCCCTGTCCTCAGCACTTAATGCTTTTTCAATAAAGCACCACTCCGGGACTCTTTTGAGAGTGTTTCTTTCAAGAATGTACACAGCGTGATCTCACGGGGTGTGTGTGCATCTCTTACTTACGTCAGACGGGAAATGTGAAGGGAAACTTGACGCACACGTCATATCACCAGAGAACAAGATCATTCAATTCATTCAATTTGCACAGCAAGCTTTCTGTTGTGAGAGTTTTCTTTTCGCCATGTAGCTGTATCAGACAATTCCAACACTCGAATGTAGCGTAGTGTGTTAGAATGTCTCGGGTCGTGCATACCTGCGTTTTGGTTTCCGATAGTACAGGGGGTCTTCTAGAGAAGAAAATTATCTTTGAGTTCACAGGCTAGTGCAATGCCTTGGGTCAACGTTGCAACCCTAAGTGAGACATTCTGCACATTTGAGAGGCTTTTGACCTTCAGTGGAGGTGGGCTGAATTGGGATCAGGATGCAGGTACCGTGGCATTGCAGTGTCAAAGTTCTGGGTTCAACACATTGACCCAGGGAATCATACGGAAGCGCCTAGAGCGTACCTGGTTTGGTGCGTGAGTCTGGTACGCCATCGTTTGCCAGTTATATCATGCGCACACATCTGAAGTTGTTGTGGAGACATCACGGCGTTCATAACGCCAAGTACACGTACCATTTACCTTCTTACGCGGTCAGTTCTATTCTACCCTCTTGTGCTGCTTCGTGCAGTGCAGCTTCACCTTCAGGGTGCGCCTTGCGGGTTTCAAAGGTCGTGCCCCATAACATACAGCGCCGATACCGTTGGCCAACCAAAAATCCAAGTCGGCGTAGCAGTGTGGACTGAGCACCAAAATCAAACGATCAGTGGGAAAGGTTTCAGTTCCGGACTTCGTTCCAAGATTGATTGGTTGCAACTTTTTTGTTTTCGATGTACGTTTTTTGCGCACCTACCTGACCAAAGGACGAGTATTGCCATGATTATTGCTACGTGAGTCACATTCAGCCTTCTGATTGGCTTAAATTCGAACATCTCCTTAATCCAGTGAACGGTGTTGTTATCCATAGAAAGGCAGCACCAGATGCTTCGCGGCTCTTTTATTTTGGGCGAAGTGGAGAGAAGAAGGCCTGCTGCACAGCTTCCCAAAGTTTCAGCTTGACAGACATAGATCTGGAGGTGGAAGCGCAAACAGGCACGCGCAATCCGTGATGTTCCAGAGAACTACAAAGCGAAGTCACCTGAAAAGTTTTGCGTGATTGTCACGTCTGTCCAGTTTTCCCTGAGCAGTGCTGCAGACATAGAGACGAGTGCCCTTTTCGAACATTGTCCAAAATTGCACCGAGTTTGGATGAGAGTTGGCTCTGGTTCCGCCATGGCATCTCATCTGCATAAGGTTTTTATCGATCAGTGACGACATATCTATGAACTTTCTGTTTATTGCCCCAATTTTTTTGCACTGGCCGAGGCAAGGTGTTCTCTCTTGAAGGCGCCGCAGTGACCTCATGTCAACCAGAGTCAACGACCTTCTGACAACCAAACACTGTCATGACAGGGATCGCACACTCTTCGAGTTTGAGAAGCGCATTTCGCACAACTGTTCAAGTCTGGTTGCGAAAAAGAGATGGTTTTCATGGGTTGATCGAGACAATGATCGAAATAGCGAAGCGATTGAGAGCATGGTCGAGAGTGAACCATGAAAACCATTGATTTGAGTGACCAGACAAGACTTTTGGGCGAAATGCGCATCACAAACGACAAGTGTGTGCGATCTTTTTTCTACAAAGTAATGAGTTGTCGCGCGGAAGTAGGTCATTGGTTTTGGGTCACTGACTTCGCCAGGAGGTCTGTGTGACAGTTCAGCCGGTGATGTTGAGTTGTTCAGACGTGTGTGCGCTGTTTTTTTGTTTGATTTTGGTTTCTTTTTCGTGTGTCGTCAAAAGTGT
>JAAUXT010081908.1_pt1 | contig 22128 bp, 26 predicted proteins | sample 7278171 | NCBI WGS metagenome assembly JAAUXT01 (sample SAMN14350112, study PRJNA611818) | marine sediment metagenome | isolation source: surface marine sediment (1.8m) | place: French Polynesia: Moorea | collected 2018-08 | reverse complement strand
CCATAGCATTGATTGCATGTTGATCTCTGATGTATCAAATTGAGTTTTCAACAATTCTGAAATTTGGACTCAAACCTGTACACAAACTCAAATTTTGTGCATTTAGCTAACAAACCAAGAGAGTGAGGGTGGCTCGATTTGATTGATGTGACAGTTTTATTGGTAGGGTAGGGTAGGGTAGGGTGCCCTCCATTGCTAAGCAACGTCACCTCTGAGGTGATTACAAGATTACAGTTTTTTATGGCCTTGGTTCTAGCCTGCATTTACGGTTTCTTACGGGTTGGGGTGGAAAGAGTTAACTGTAGGGGTGGGGGGTGGCACAGTTGAGTTACCCCCTGCCCCCACTGTGGTTGAGTTGGGCCAAATTTTCAAATTTTTCTCAAATCTCCTGAAAATGATTTTGAAGTTTTGCAACAGCTGAGTTGCCCCCAACCCCACTCCTGCAGTTGAGTTGAGCCAACTCTACCAAATTTTCAAAATTTTTCTGAAAATGTCCCAAAAATGATTTTGGTGAAGTTTTGCGACAGTTGAGTTTACCCCCACCCCCACCCCCACAGTTGAGTTGGGTCAACTCAATAAAATTTTTAAATTTTTCTAAAATGTCCTCAAAATGATTTTGTTGAAGTTTCGCGATGGTTGAGTTACAAAAATTAAAGTTGCTTAAAATGGCATAAAAAAATCATCACTCGGCACAGTTGAGTTGACCCCCCCACTGGTTGAGTTGGGCCAACACACCCACAGACTCTGTGTCATTACAACAAGCACATGTCCTATTCGGTAAGTCCGAGTAAATTTGCAGATCTTTAGCCTGGTTCATTACTTCTCACCTAAAATATCAAGAAACAAAACCCTGGCATAGAACTCAGGCTCTAGAGGCCAAAGTTGGACATTTATTTTGGTAAAGTAAAGAGTCCCTCACAGAAGGAAATTATCTGCAAGTTGGGGTCTACCAATTATGGAGTACAATGTTATTAGAGTACATTACTGGTGACACAAAGTTCCTACTTGTGTGTTTGTAAAATGCTACTAAAACAAATCCAGGCCACAAGATTTGGCAGTTGTCATGGATTTGGTGGTTTTCACATTTCAGGACCTTAATTTTCAACCAATGATAAGATCACATCAGCATGGAGTAACCCAGGGGCCATCTCCTGAAAGGAGCCACAGTATTAAGAGCTCACCAAATTAACCAACAAAATGGCTGGAAACAAGTAATTTTTTTGCAGTCACACAACCATTTCTCAAAAGTATTTACACATAATTTTGTGCCTCAGTCTATTTTTCATGTAACTTTTCATACAACTTTTCATATGACTGGGCACTTTCTTCACAGATCTTTTTTTCGAGAAATGCATGCAAAAAGTGTGCAACTGCTCCAGATACACAAAATTTTATTTGGAGAAATGACCAAAGACGAAATCCATGAAAAGTTACACAGTTTTCGCCAGACCTGCGTACATTTTTTCACTCAATTATTTCCGAGAAATAGAGCCCTGGTTCATAGATCGAGATCTTGTCAGTTTCAATCAAAATCAACAGGTGCTCCTGCACTGAAATTGATTTCTCGTATTCCGATGTCAGTTTCAGGTTCATCATAGCAACAGTTCAGTGAGTTGATTTTGCAACAAAACCAGGAACACGCGCTTCATCAAATTTTCTCTCTGCGTCAACTGCATATCTGAAACAGGGAGCATGGAGAAGATAGATCTAGACCACCACAACGACAAACCAATCCCACAAGACACAAGAACGTGGCAGTCTGAGCTCAACAACCAAACCAAAAGACTCTGTCGCATTTTGAAAACAGACCCGAGATTGTACTACATCTTCCCACAACGTGAATGGTTTGTCCAATGTTTTCTCATTCCACCCGTGTTCACCAGCAGATCAACCTCGCGGTAAAATGTTTTGTAGCCAGAATAACGAAACTGATTCATTCGTTTAACAAACCCTCAAAGGGTGTAGGACGAAGAGTGACATTTGGCCACCCTCCTGACACGTTTTTCGTACTCGCAACAGATATATATTCACTTAGTCGTCCGAGTGGAGGAGTTTATAAGAGCAGTGGCTGCGCAGGAGATTGAAGTCAGAAGTCAAAACGCATGTTTCCTTCACACTACGAATTGGGCAGTTTGTGGACTGTCACTGCACGACAATGGCTTCGGAGGTGGATAGTGGCGTGAGCAAAAAGACACCAACTTACCTCAGAACGCTTCATGAACGAGATCAAGAGAAACGATTGGTTGTAATATTAGAAAAGGCTTCCCTGGAGACCGTGAAGGTAAGTCATGTTGGCACAGTCAATACAAAAATTGTAAATTATATATTATCGCCCAATATCATGTGACTTCTCGCAACAACGTGCGGGCTGAAAACTGAAACGAGAAGGCCACGATTTTTTGCAGGCTGGGAAGCAGTACGAATTGCTGAACTGTGACAAGCACAAACACCTCATGAAGAAGTTCAAGAAGGACCCATCACAATGCAGACCAGACATTACCCATCAGGTACAATCACGTGCTGTTCAGTTGCGCGGACAACAGTTCCGCCCTCAGAAAAGGGAAGCCCTGATACGAGGGAAATCTCAATGTTGACAGTGCAATGACCATGTTGTATCACCTTTACGTTGGAGGGGTCAACTCAGTCATTTGTGGCTGCAGAAATGTGTCAACTTGTCCTGATTCCCCAGTGCACAAGGTGATATAACATGCACTGCACCGTAAGCATTGAGATCCCCCTCGTACCCGTTGCACGACCAGCCAGAAATGGACTTTTGGCGGATCCATGGTTGAGGTCAGACAGGACCACACCCGGGTGCGGGATGAACTCCAGTGCCGAAAAATGAAAAATGACTTGACAATTCCAGCCATTTCAACTGGATCTTTGTTCTTTCCAGTGTTTGTTGATGCTGATGGACAGTCCATTGAATCGAGCTGGTCTTCTGCAAGTTTACATCCGAACAGAGAAAAATACACTGATTGAGATCAACCCACAGACTCGAATTCCGAGAACGTTTGACCGATTTTGTGGACTCATGGGTACGTTCTCGTAAGTTCTGACTGTTGTGTCCGCTCTTCTGTGTTGCGAACATGACATATCCCTTGGGAAAGAATGAACGACTGGAACGACTTTGATATGTCTTCATCTTGATCTGGTAAAACGAATTGTATCCATTCCAACTTTCAGTTCAATTGCTGCACAAATTGAGTATACACGCTGCAGACAGCAACCAACGATTGTTGAAGGTGAGTGTGCGAACGTGAGTTTGTAATTTGCTGTTCACAAACCTTGGTGGGAGTCAGTCCACAACCGAGGGCAGTGAATGTGACACTGTTCACACGAGGATTCTTTTTCAGGTCATCAAAAATCCGATCACAGACCATCTGCCGACAGGTTGCAAAAAAATCGGAACATCGTTTCAAGGTACAACCCTGACCAACTCTTTGTCAATTCATTTGTTTTTGCGTTTGAAAAACTGCACGACTACCTTGCACTACTACTACGCACTCCCAACATTTTCCTCTGCTTTCTGGTGCCAAGCTTCTTTTTTTCCAGTTTGGTTCGGTTGTAATTCGTGCCCATATACAAACGCACTCCGTCTTTTGATGCGTATGAATAAATGTTAGGTGTTCGTTCAAAAATATCAAGTACATCACAACTTTGCCCTGCAGGGGAACTCGTGAAGGACGTCAGAGAACTCGTCCCGGCCAACGAACCTCTCGTCGTTGTGATCGGCGCTTTCGCCCACGGGGCGGCAAGTTGAACTTGATCTGTTTACTTTGAAAGCTGAAACCACAAATTGCTTCGGCATGCCGAATCGTGCACTTGCGGGACGTGGTGACATTGGTCACAACTAAAACTCTGCGATCACAAAACCAGTGTGCGGACATCGTGGTAGAAATGGGTTCTCACCTTACAAAAGGATTCCTGTTCAATCACACAACCTTGACCAAAGGTACCGAAAAGTCATTGTGTTTTTACTAGTGCGAGAACACTGTCGTCTGTTGAAGGTCTGGGTGCAGGAATCAGTTCTGGTGCCTCTTTCCCAGTCAAAGAAAGTGACGTTTCTTGCTTTGTTTGCAGATTGATGTGGACTACACGGAGAAGTCTGTGTCCATCAGCAACTACCCACTCTCCGCTGCACTGACTTGCGCCAAGATATGCTCTGCGTTCGAGGATGTGTGGGGCATCGTGTAGCGTCCATTGCTGGTGATTTGCTTGAATGCTTGTTGTTTTCCCTTTGTTTATTGCAAAGATTTGTGAGATATCAAAGAAAAAGATGTCACCAATGTGTGTCGTTTTGTCACTGTGGATGTTGCTGCAAGGTCCCAACAGCTTTGCCGTCGAATGTCGACGCGAGTTGCGTGACTACCACTCCAAGCTCTTCGTTAGAGCCGCCTGCCAAGAATTCAGGAGTCAGTTCTCGGAATGTTACAGCCAAACGACGACCCCGTATGTTCGTCCTCAGAATGGCGTGTTTCCACTCGTACCTCGCAGGACCGTAAAGGACGATCAGACTTCTGCGCGGCATCGGCACGTTGACCATCACATTGGGCACAGCTTCACTGCTCATACTGAGAAATGTGTCGGACAGAATGTTGACTGTTACCAATCTCTCGCCCCACAGCCAAAAGTCGTCAAAATGAGCGTCAATGGCAGACCCCCGCTCTGGTGTGTATTCCAAATTGCAGAGTTCAACCGGAACAAAATCTTGTAAAAGCTTGTGCCGTCTGAATCGGTCGACCAGCTGCCTGCTGAAAAGTGGTAACCCCGAAAAGCAGTCCAAGCGCAGCTTTTTCTTCTTGAAGTTCACCTTGGGCCCATAGTCCTGAAAAATTGACGGCGACGTTGTCGGCACTGCTTCCGGGAGCAAAGAAAAAGAAAATTTCCGAAAAACATAAAACAATTTGTGCGTTGACCTGTTTCCGTCTGCCCGACTGCGATTCCATCCAGGGCGTCGAGTCAATGGTGGAAGCCAACGTGATTTCCTCTTCGTGGCTCAAAAAGTCGGTCAACAACAAAATTCCTGCACAAAGCAAAATTGTATGTGGCTCTAATTCCTTTGGCGCGCTTGACCTGATATTTTTGGCCCAAAACACTTTCAAATGTTCAAGAATTCTAACCTGGAAACTCAACACAAGCATCTGTGTGATGTGGATGTCCTTGGTCGCTGCTTTGTCTCCAGGCTTTATGACAGTCGACACAGTAGATGTACACTTCTGTGCTGGTCTGAAGACAAGCACAGACGAGACTCAGTTCAGCTTTTCGGAGAATACGTGCAATAAACTTGTTATAATGTCATAACTTACCTGGTCATGTTTTACACTGCTATTCTCACTTTTTCCTTTGCTGTCTTCACATAATAAGCAACTTCTAATTCCTTTGCACCCACACCGATCCGCCATGGTGAGAACCGGATCCCGTGCACCACGAACTTTTGCCCTTTTCGGCATGTTTTCAACCTGGAACCGTTACAACGAAAACTTGCACAACAACGTCAATAATTAATAATTAAACATGGACAAATTTTTGGTTCGGCACAAAAGAAAATTGATTGATGGCACTTGCGATGAAGGAACAAAGAGCTTGAAACACAACAGTGGGCAGTTGAGTTGTCACAGAAGCTGTCTTTTCAGAAAAGTCAAAAGAGAAGGGCTGGACTGTGACTACGGTTTCCTGTTCAACAAACAAGAAGCTGACGACATTTTCGCTCAATGTGAAGACCAGCTAGAGTACAACTCCGGCAGAGAATCACAAGTGCACGTGTTTGGAAAATGGCACAACATACCTAGAAAACAGGTTCGTTGCTGGTGTGAACGAACTTCATACTGTGTGGAGTGCAACGTGGTTTTTCCTTCGATGTTCTGTGGTTGAATTCCGACATCATTGGCGCATCAAATGCTCTGCTCGAAGTTGAACTTGTCCCCAACTGAAGACTCCGTCTCCCACGCCTCATCTGAAGCAGAGCAAGAGTCAGCCGAGATCACGGTCGCCTCATACCCCGGACCGATCATGGATTTGCCAGAGAGGACCCCTGACTTCATCACTGAAGAACTTGTTTGAGAGAGAGACGCCACTGATCTTCGTGATCGGTATCAATTCAGGACGGGAAAGAGGCCAACATCACCTGAAAAAAATGCTTCCGTGATACACACTCCTCTCTGTCCGTGCACATTTGAATTTGAATCCCCAGTGAACACGTGAAAAAATACGTATCACCTCGCACTTTTTCAGTGGATCTCCGCACGGCAAGAAATATTGCTCTGTGTGACGGACATGCCAATTTTTCAACTGGAAAACTGTTCGTCTCCTTTGTCATTGCAGGTGGCACATGGAGATGAAGGACTGAGTTACACATTTTCAGGAAAGACAGTTCTGGCAAAACGATGGAATCCTCTCTTGGCAGACATCAGAGACAAAATCACGAGCCTGACTGGGTTTGAATTCAATTTCGTGCTGGTCAACAGGTAACTTTTGAAGGTGTCTATTGTTTAGTACTCCTGTACTGAAGGAAGTGAAGATTCGCTGGCACCAGCTCTCACAGCTGAGCAATGGGACTCATCATGACAAGAAGAAACATGCCCTGACAGGACATGAGGGTGTTGTCACCATTCTGAAAAAAGGAATGTGTTTCACAACGATCCACCGCAAACCCACTGCTTGAAATTGATCAAAAACAGCGATTGTTTGCTCTTTTGATCACAAGTTTTGTTTCAAGGGACAAGTTGCTGTCTGTTCCTTCCCCCTCGATCTTCAGCATCGTGCGCGTCTTTGGACAGGTACAAAGATGGCAGTGATTGCATTGGAGAACATCAAGACGACGAAAAAGACTTGGAGGAGAAAAGTCCCATTGCATCCCTCTCACTTGGACAGAAACGAGAGTTCGTCCTCAAACACGCTGAAGTAAGCGATCGTGTGCCTTTTTAAAGCGCAGACCCAACGTTATCCACGCGTTTGTGCAGTGACTCTTTTTCTTCAGGCAAGAGGCAAAGCAGCTGCCAAAAAGGATGTAAAGCCAGTGGTCATTGAGTTGGAGCACGGCAGTCTTCTGATGATGAATTATCCGACCAACAAGCATTGGTACCACTCCTTGCCAAGGCGAAAAAACGCTCTCGGAGTGAGAATCAACCTGACTTTCCGCAAGATGGTCAGGAAAGCCTTGGTTTGAAATTTTGGTTTCGACAGTTGCATGGTCAGTCGGGTGCGAATCTCACTGTTCTGAGACGGACAACACCTGACTTACATTGAGAACGTGAAGTTTGTTGTTCATAAATTTCTGACCGTTGCTTTTGCCCCACAAAAATACATTGGTCACATTTCTTCATCGTTTGGTGGCCCAAACCTTGGCCTGTGCATTTGTGTGTTTCGTATTTTCGCATGTACTCGTGTTGGATATTGGGCACCGAACAGTTTTGTTTTGATGCAAACGAATTTCATTCGAACTTACATCTCTCCAGTGGGGACAAGAACAGCCTCGTGAAGGACGATGCATTCCAGAACCAAGAAGAACGAACCAAATGGGTCCTTCGCTTCGACTTTCGCGCGCGAAAATTGCTGCGGTGGCGCCAGCTGTTGTTGTGTCTTTGGTGTCTGCCACCTGGTGGACTCTGAGCTGTGTACACATGTAAATACTCTATTATCTATGCTCAAGGCTTTGAATTTTTCTGACTCGTTCAACATGTCAAGAGTGATTATAAAAGGCTTACCATTTTCCGTGAGTATACAAACAAGCTGTGTGTGTGTTTTACTTTTCCGCGTACGAAGAACTTTGTCAGCCGAAAAATCGGCATGCAAGTTGAGCGATAATGAAGCTAAACGTGCTTGTTTGCTTTGCGTTTTGGGAGGAGCACCTGTGGTAGTGCGCTTCAGGCAAGGTGCGCTTGTTGCCCTACTTCATCCCTTCCCCCATACGTCACCCCTTTTCCTGTCACCCCCATGGCCAAAGCCCTTTTGCCCAGGAAAATTTGCACTCTCCTTCACTTTTTCTGCTTTTTCTTTCTTTTTATTTTTCCGTAAGTCGACTACGAAGTCCATCGGCGTGTGTCATGCGATGGCGCTACATGATGTGGACAGACCCCCACCCCGAGAGCAAAAGTGTCATAAAAGTGCAATTGATTGAAAATTAGGTATCGCAGAGTGATTCCGATTGCAGATTTGAAAACCTACTGAGCTGAAAACCTACTTTTCATGTATGTAAATATTATTTTTTGTGTGATTATTTTTGGCTGGTTTGGCAAGGTTATGACAAAGTTTTGTTTGTTTATTTTTTTGAACAATTCACAAAAATGCCAATATCTTGAAAACAAAGCATCAGAGACCAATTCCAAATTCTGAAGCCAGATTTGAATTTGAAACGAGCTTGAGTGGAAAAGCTACTTTTGAGGTGCCTTTCATTTGGTAAAAAATAGTTGAAATGAACAGGAGACATGAAATAATATTGAAACATAGTATTGCCACAATAAAATTCAAAGAGACATTCACAAAACCAAACTCCAGTCACTGTGGACAATTGTGGAACCTCATCAGTAAAACCTGGCTAGAGCTTGGGGGCAAGTGTGACACAATGCTGTGAGAAGCATGCTCAGTGGTTCTTACGAGGGTTATACTGAAACTCTTCCGTCATGTTCAGCGCACGAACCGCTCTTGACCACAGAGAACAATGCTTTGGCGGACAAGCACAAAGCCTGATCGCAGCAAGGTGCTGAACATGACGGAAAAGACTTCAAGTATAACCCTCGTATGCTGTGGAGCAAAGTGCAGAAGTTCCACTTGGTCTCTGGAGCAAAAGTTGACTTGCGAGAATTTTATGCATGTGTCTGTCCGTGACCAGGGCCAGACCCCCACCCCTACCCCGCCGAGGTGGGGTGTGTTCCAGATTTGTTCATTGTGTCGTCCGTAAAAAAAATTTGTTCGCGAGAATTCGTTCTGTCCGAACTGTAGATGACGGAAGATCGACTGAGATCGCTGTTTTCGGTGAATGGCACAATAACGGAATGCAGTCTCAAATACACAAGAGATGGAGTGTTCAGGAAGTTTGCCTTCGTCGGTTTCAAGGATGCCGACAGCGCAGCAGCAGCGGTCAAACATTTCAACAGAGCTTACATCGATACCAGTAAAATAGCGGTCAGTCTTTCAAAATGTACGTTCCGGGCAGTTAAAGCGTGCTCGTTTTTTGCTCGTGCGATGAAAAAAAGCTCTGAAAATGTCTCCTTTTGCCTCCATGTAAAATCGAGAACACAGGAAAACCGAAGGACTTCCAAAATCATGAAGCCGAGCTGTCCATTTTCTCATGGTGTCTCAAACTGTTCGGTTCGCCAAAAAGTTCCGACGATCAATGGGGTTTCCTGTCCTCTCAGGTTGAAATTGCCAAGGACTTCGGCGATGCTGCCAAACCACGCGCGTGGAGCAAATATTCCAGGGACAGTTCTGCGTATGCAAAGATGATGGAGAAACTGGGGGAAAAGAAGAAAAAACGAGAGAAAAAGGAAGAGTGCCCCGACAAGAATCGGAAGAAAAGTTACAGGGAGAAGAAATTGGGAGAGCTTCTGGGTGATGTAAGTGCGCACATTTCACTTGTCTTCTCCAGTGATACGCACTTGGCAGCACCAGTGTCGTTCTGGATTCCACCAGTGGCAGTCCTGACAGTTTTCTTGCTTGTTTTACAGCTTCAAGATGACGCAGAATTTCAGGAGTTTGTCGAGGCACACAAAAGCAGAAGCAACAAGAAACTGTGGAGCGATGACGCCCTCGTTGAGGCTTACGCCAAAACTAAGGGTGCTGTGCAACACAGCACTGTCGATTTCAGTGGCGACAGCGACAGTGGCGTGTCAGAATCCAACGTCAGCGACAACGAGGAGGCGAATGACGAGGCGGAAGAGAAGAAAATAGCTGGCACGAAGAAAACCCAGATGTCAGATGTTGATGTGAGTACCTGCAATGCCTGTCTGTTCGTGCGCTCGCGGTTTTGATGCCAAAGACAACAGAATCATTTTGATGTTCTTTTCAGTATTTGAAGTCGAAAATGGAGGGCCACAATGATCTTCTCAGTGACGATTCAGATTCTGAGTCGGAATCAGATGATGAGGTCGAGGGGGAAGACGCATCAAAGGATGAAGATTGTGGTGAAAGTGCGCGTGACAACGAGGGAAGCAACAAGCCAGTTGAGAATAGCAACACAAATCCACATGACGAAGGAGTGCACGTGGTGAAAATGAGAGGACTGCCGAACAACGTGAAAGAAGTGAGCACAAATGCCAAAATTGGTTTCAACACCATCTCGGGGGTTCTTTGTCGAATCAAATAATTGTTCCAAATTTCCCTTGCAGAAGCAAATCAAAGACTTCTTCCACCCATTGACAGTGATGAGCATCAAGATTCCACGAAATGCCCGAGGGAAAAGTGCATTCAGTGAGTATGCTGCTGAAGGAGAATTGTGTGAATTGACACAGCCACAATTTGGAAACGATATGAGGTGAACATAATTTCTTCGTCAACCGCAGGCACGGCAACAGTGGAATTCAACACTGAAGATGACACAAACAAGGCAATGAAAAGAAACAGGAGCTTTGTTGGTAAGTAGACTTGTTTGTTTCTTCAGCGCGAAGCTTGCGTCCATTTGGCACGGAAGGGAAGGGGTGCTCTCGTCTCTACTGATGTCATTTGAGAGCAGAGCACCTGGTGATAGTGCGCTGTGGGGAAGTCGGCGAGATGCCCTATCCCACCCGCTTCCCGTGTTCTGTCCTCAACCAGCATAGGACCAGCCAACCCACTCTCCTCGGGAGGACTACCCCCCCCCTCCTCCTATGGGAGAACAACGCCCCAACCCCTGTGAAGGATCGACCTCGTGCACCAACCCCCAACGGACAAAGGCTGACAGCGTGAAATTTTCCTGCTTGAGAGGGACATCACACTCGCAGTTGCATTGAGCACCGCTTCTCTTGTTCATTCCGGCAGGACCCAAAAAAGTTTCCTTGTACAAAATGAAGGAGGCGCAGAACACAGATGTTCACGAACAGCGAAAACGCTTTGAGGTACGAGAAGGTCGGCGCGCTCGCGCGCGCGCGCGCGTGTGTGTGTGTGTGTGTGTGTGTGTGTGTGTGTGTGTACGGGTCCCTGTGTGAGGCTGTGACCTTACATTGCGAGCTGATGACCAAACGTGTTCTCGAAACTGCCGAAAACTGACAAATCTTTGTTTGTAGCCCAAAGAAATTGACAAAGAGGCCGATGATGAAGAAGAGGAAACGATAGCAGAGGTACACGCATTGTCCACACAGTTTCCAAACGTCTTTTCTTTTGAACACATTCGAGGGACCGTTTACTACAGTGAATTCTATCGCTTTGCAGTCAGGTCGCCTTTTCCTCAGAAATTTGGCGTATTGCTGCACGGAAGATGACATCGAAGCCATCTTTGCCAAATATGGTTCGTTTTTGTTGAGTCATTGTTGACGAAAAACGGTGAAGCCTTTTTCCCGGTTTATTCAAACTGTTGACATTTTTGGCGCACAATCTGTTTCAGGTCCACTGACGGAAGTGCATCTGCCAGTGGATTCGCTGACGAAGAATGTGAAAGGATTCGGCTTTGTCACTTTCATGATTCCTGAACACGCGGTGAAAGCGTTCACCGAGTTGGACGGCACAGTGTTTCAGGTGAGATATCCTGTCGACTCGCGCGTAGTTTAAATTGTGGTTCTCCGTTCGGATAGTCTCGCTTTTGATGAAGGCGTCGCGTATTTTCAGGGAAGAATGTTGCACATATTGCCTGGCAAAGCCAAGAAAGAAGAGCCAGAAGAATCAGGTGAACTCAGCTTCCGTGTTGTGTACAGCTCAGCTGTGAGGAGCTTCCACTTTGAAGCTCTCCTGAGTGTTTTCCAAAAATGTTTTCATGTTCCACTTGTTTCAGAAGGCTCATCCTTCAAGAAGCGGAAGGAAGCAAAGCAGAAGCAGTCGGCTTCAAGGTGGCAGTCATTCAGTACATGTTCAGATTGCATAAATTCCTCCACTGCTGGCTTTGGATGTTCAAAGAACATAATTGTCATTGCTTTTCTTTTGAAGTTCCCACAACTGGAATTCGTTGTTTCTTGGTGCAAACGCTGTTGCGGATGTTATGGCTGACAAATATGGCCAGAGCAAGAGTCAAATTCTGAGTACGGTACGTTTTGTGTGAGAAAATCATCTCGTTGTCACATGTTTTGTCAACAAACCACACGTTTTCATCAGAAGGATAACAAACGTCGACGTCTTTCCACGAGTTGCCACATTGCAGGACGCAAAAGAAAGCTTGGGGGTGAGGATGGCGCTCGGAGAAACGCAGATTGTGGCGGAAACTCGAGAGTTCCTTGTGCAGAATGGAGTTGCTCTGGACGCCTTCAGTCAGGTTTGACGTTCTGTTCTCCTTTACCACGAGGCAAAAAGTAAAAAGTTGCCCACAAAGCCACTGTTATCGTAATGAGAACTGAACTCACGAACTCATTCTCAATCTGAAACAAAACGGAATTTGCATCTGGAAACAGATCCACGAATCATGTGGCACTCACTCCACAGGCTTCTGGACCGCGCAGCAAGACTGTGATGTTGGCCAAAAATCTGCCGTCAGGAACGTCGGGCCCGGAGCTGCACGACTTGTTCTCCCGACACGGCTCGGTGGCCAACGTGATTCTCCCTCCGTCCGGGGTCACTGCCGTCGTTGAGTTCCTCGAGCCGTCCGAGGCGAGGCACGCCTTCAGAAAACTGGCGTACACCAAGGTGGGGCTTGTCAAGGAGACGTTCAGGCAGTTTCCGTGCGCGAGAGATATGCCAGCAAGATACGAACCGCAATGGGCTATTTCGAGTCATTGTTTGATGTCTCGTTGCAGTTCAAGCATCTGCCGCTGTACCTGGAATGGGCTCCACAAAATGTTTTCACAGAAGGCAGAAGAAAACCTGGGGACACGACGGTTGAAAAGGAAGCAGAAGGTTCCACAAAGGTAAAGATATGCATGAAGCACACATTTTGGCGCGTGTTCTGTGACACGTCTCGCCCCTACTTCAACTCGCCTTCGTCTGTGACCAGTTGGAATCACTCTACTCGAGGCCTCAAAAAACTAAATTCTGGTGATTTCGTGTTTTCTTCTCCCGCGTCTTCCAATCTTCATCATCTTCCTGGATTGTTTTGTTCTTGTGATGGCTTTTCGTGTTGGTTTGTCCAAATGAACTGATGTCATGGTGTCTACAGGACGAGCCCTTGGAAGATGATGGAAAGAGAAATTCCGAGAATGAGGAAGAGGAGGAAGCAACTGAAAGCTTGGAGCCGAACACCATTTTGTTTGTCAAAAATCTCAATTTTGACACAACCGAAGAAAGTATCAAAGAGGTAATCTCATTCTCTCAACGGCATGTTGCTCACTCACACTGTGTCTTTGTTTTCGAAAGACGCTAAATGAGGCGATTTTCGTTGCCTGGATCGCGCACAGCTTCCTGTCACTGTTCTGTTTCGACAGAAATTTGGGAAGTGCGGAAAACTGGTGAATGTGACCATATCCAGGAAGAAGGACATGAAAAATCCAGGCAAGTGGAGTTTGTTGTTGATTTCAACGTGACCGCTGACTGAACCAATCCTTTCTTGTCAAATCTTTGTGACCAATGCAATTTTTCTTGCAGGAAAGCTGTTGTCAATGGGATACGGATTCGTAGAGTTCAAGAAAAGGAAAGCTGCGCAGAAAGCTTTAAAAACCTTGCAGCATTCTATGTTGGACGGTCATCAACTCGAACTGAAGATGTCAAATAAGACCACGACAACACGGTCAGCACTTAGTTTCAAGCGTCATTCAATCGTTCTGTTGATGATACTTTGGGTGGAATCGTTGTGCACCAAAACGTATTCTTCTCTTCCAGACAAAACGAAGGCGCGAAACGTCAGAAACAAGACTCAAGTAAGAAACAAACAGGAACGAAAATATTGGTGAGGAATGTTCCATTCGAAGCCAAGGACCAGGAAATCAAAGAGCTGTTTGGGTAAGACTGAGCGCAGTTTTTGTTGATGTCAGACGACAAGTCTCTAAACATCTCAACTTGTGTTGCGTGCAATTGTTGGCTGTGTTGTTTGCAGCGTGTTCGGAGAGCTCAAGACGGTCCGGCTGCCCAAGAAACTGAGCGGGACCGGTTCGCACCGCGGATTCGGATTCGTTGACTTTCTGACGAAACAGGACGCCAAGGTACGAGGGAATGGGTCTGCACGTTGTTGCTTGCAACACAGTAGCGCACTGAGTTGCCTATGGACACGTCATTCCCCAGTGGTTCCGTATGGTGTGAGAAAAGATTGATGGTCTTTCGAACCGCAGACTTTCGCTGTGCGATCGTGCACAAATGCAGCTCCTCGAAATTGGATAATTTTTACGTGCAAGATGAGACATGACAGTCTTTGTTCGTGTTGCAGAGAGCCTTCAACGCGCTGTGTCACAGCACCCACTTGTACGGGCGGAGACTGGTGCTGGAGTGGGCCGAAATGGAAGAAACGGTGGATGAACTGCGCCGGAAAACTGCTCAACACTTTCACGAAGGTTGGTGCACCAACTTCTATTGAAGGGCGCGTTTCGACGAAGCGTCCTCCCGCCCGCTTAGTGCAATGATCATGGTGGACAAATCGCCTGGGTGGGGTGGCCACGGGTAGTCTCCCCCTCCCGCTCCCTGAACCAAATCAATTCAAACCATGGCCATAGGTCAGTGTTGGCAGCTCAGTGCAATCACTCTCAACATGTGTGTTGGTGTCTGCGCACTGGCCTGTTTTAGGGAGGGTAAAACTGGCTTGTGGCTTATAATTGGGTCAGTTTATTTCCTTTTGTGTGTGTGGGGTGGGGCGAATTGACTGAGAACTGCGAGTGATCGCTTGTGAGAGACATGTTGGCTGTGCGCGATGCCATCTGCGTGGAACTGCGCGCTTTCTCAGCACAACCTTGTTTTGTACAATCTGAGCATAGCTTGCGAGCTGAGTTCCAGCGGATATCTCGGGACCACACGAAATGTCCAGAAATCGTTGCACGAAAAAAGAAGAAAAATCCGTCCAATTGTTGTGTTGAAATGTGGAGTGCGACAAAGACTGAGCAGAACACTGGACTGGCCGAGTATTTTGGTGGACAAAGCCAAATCCACAAAAGTACAGACTGTTCTGCGAAAAAGACCACCAGAAAGCACAAATGTCCCAAGATGTTCTATTTTTGACAAGGTCAGGTTTTTGAGCAGCACTTCTGACTTTCAGGTCGTCCAGCGAAGCGTCTGAAAAAGTCTGACTTGAAGGACGATCTCGAGGACACTAAGGACGATTAAGTTACTGACAAACGGTGTGTATTTCTTTCTGGGAATCAAATGTGTCGGCTATGGAACAAAGGTTATGCAGACGAAAAAAAAAAGAAAAGTCGGACTTGAAGGACGACCTCGAAAACACCAAGGACGATCAAGTCACTGATAAATGGTGTGTATTTATGTGCCGGGCATCAGAATTTGTTCTGTCTGCTGAAAGAATAAAGGTTTTGCAGTCTTGACCAAACACAGTGAATGCTTTTTGTGGCAAATCCATAGTTCACCCGTACATCTCGGCACAAACATTGTCAATAAGTACAGCAGTTCATGATGAACCAACCACCTCCTCCGGAGGGATGTTTGATCGTTCATGGCCTTGTGTGTTTGACAGCTGAACAAAGATTTACAGGAACGTCCATGTGCAGGTCTGTTTTGGAAACAAGGCGGTTTGTGTCACCAGCCAGGTAGAAAGTTGAGGATTGTCTCGTAGCCGGGGATTATGCTGAGCAGACTTATAATGCTGAAACTTGGTTTTGGTGTGTCGTCCAGTGATCGCAGAACGCCCTCGTCGTAAAGCATTCCTGAAACAGGTGAAAATTGTAATCGTCTTGTGAACTTGACAGTGTGAAGGAACAGTTGTAAACCTACGTCACATTGTGTGACGTTGAATTGACGTTGGCACACACCTGCGACACAGGCTGTGATAAAACAAGCCACGTTGGTGTTCATGTATGATCGGAGAAGCATTGTCGACAAGTTGGACGCTTTGCCTTTGCTGAGCACGGCCCAGATTCCGACAAAGATAATGAAAGTTCCCAGGCTGGAGAAGCCGCAGATAGCATATGTGGTGAGAGCTGTTGCCTTTTCCTGAAAGGATGGTTGTTTGTGAAAGAAATTCTCGGAGAAGCTACTGTTTGGCTGCAGTGCACATGTAGTTTGGTTGCTCACGCTGATTTTGTCGTCTGTGCGCAAGGTGCCCAGCTCCAGGTACGCGAGCATCTCGTTTGGAATCAGCTTCAAGCCCATGACCCTGCCGACAGTGAATGCTTCGGACCAGTCCACTCCTATCATGTACATGAGGGGCATGAACGTGTACCCGAAGATTGTCTGCAACGAATCCAAGATTTGTTCTCTCAATGGGCGCCGCGCAAAGCCCAGCGGATGCATCGCTTTGGCGAACGAGGTAGTGAGGGAGAGGGACCTGCTACCTCGAGGTCACCGGAGATTGAGACCCGCGACATGAACCAGCCGACCGTGACGTTGGCGAAAACGTAGAGCGAGTAGCAGGCGAGAATCTCGACCATGAGAGCGGTGCTCGCCTTCGCTGCTTGGAACGCGCCTTTGATGGCGGCTTCGACCACGTTGCGCTCTTTTCTGCAAAGAATTTGTGATTTTGATCGTGCAAAGCGTTCTTGCGCCGAGGTGATTGGAAATGCGCGTGTGCCAGATTCTCACTTGGTTTTGATCCAGAAGTCTTCTTCAGTTCGGAATTTGGTTGCTTCCGTTTCTGGGTAGTTGAGTTTGGCGATGGCGACAGCTGCTGGAGCGGACATGAGCGCAGCCGTGATCAGGTGCTGCGGACTGTTCTGAACAAGAGACACGCGCGCGCGCAGGCGCGCCGAGTTTTCTTGATCAATTTTCACCAAGTGAGAACGTCAGTGTGGGAATGCGAGCGGGTTGTGATGTGAACTCACTCCAAACCAGACGAAAATGGCGTAGGCGAAGCCAGCGATAGAAGCGTGGCAGCCGACGACCATGGTGTGGAACTCGGACTTGGTCATGTGCGGTGTGAACGGCTCCAGCAACACGGCGATGTCCAACTGAAGGGAACAGCACGGTCAGTACCGATTCCTTACCAAACTTGACCTCATTCACTTGATTCGCTTGGTCTGAAAACTGTGTTGTTCTTCGTAAATTTCGTTTTTCAGGAAAGAACTGGAGGACTGCAGGTGAAAGCGCGGTCATCTCACCACGCTGAGGAAGATGTTGGCGATGAGACTGGCCGACTCGACGCCTGTCGTTCCGAACGTGACGCTCATGAGCCACCCGAACTTGGCCATGAGCGTCTGCGTGAGGCCGAAGTGCGTGCAGATGGCCATCGCCGACCCGATGTAGATCACCATCGGAATCACCTGCCGTCAGGACGGGCAATATCGCTCAGCTGTGGGAACCTTGCTACCAACTCAAGCACGCATTCTTTGCGAAAGTGGATATGTTTGCAAGTCACTGTGCAAATTTAAAACTTGGTTGTTGTTTTTTACCCTGCAATTTTTCTCCTGCTTTTGTGAAATTTGGACCACAGTAAATAGGACTTTTCAATTTCATCTCCGACGTCGACTTGGCTCGCCAGTCGCCTCTGGGTTTTCATCCTGACACTTCTCACTTTGACTGCAGATTCTTTGTGCTGATGAATTCGGGAAATGAATGAAAAATCGTTCCAGCGAACACACCATCATGGCGAACGGATGCAGGAAGAAGAAGGGATCTCCGAACACGAGCCCGGCCCCGGCGAACGAGTACTCGAGGAACTTGTTGAGCTCCTGCGCGACGAACTTGATGGCGGAGTAACCCGGCTTCCAGCGCAGCACGGCGACGCCCAGCACGAACTGCAGGCCCAGCCCCCATAGCAGCGGTCTCCAGCGGATCTGTGGTGCGACGCATTGTTGGGACCGGCAATGGCAAGCTGACATCTGTGACCCATGTTCGCGTTCAGGCCCAAGACTTGTTCTACTCAGCGGTTGTTCTCAACTGTGTGCATAGGCGCCCCTGTTATGGGCTGTTTTCGTCCTTGTGAAGAAGAAATTGGCTGGAGAGAAGTGCGACCGGGGTGAATCGATATGCCAAATTTTGTGTCTGGTTCAGCGCGAACAGTTCGGATTTCAAATAAACCACAATACCGCCTCAAAATCCGTGCTCTTTTTTCAGATTGTGGAGTTTGAGCAGTGATGGCCAATGCAATGTGCGGCCTGTAATGAGAATTTCGTCCAGAATCCGTAAACTCACGTGCCTCGGGTGTTTGCAGGTCAACAGTGGAACACCCAGCAGAAGAAAGAGGAGCACAATTGGCCGGACTTGACTGGAAGACTTGATGACGGAGAAGGACAGATAGCTGATGTACGCAACGATGAGACCGGGAACAGCGATCCTGCAGGTGAGAAACTTATTCCTGTTTCCATGGCACAACAGCAGACAAGGTTTCGCTGAGATAGAGGCCTCTATGCTTCAACAAATGTCCGTGCACATTTTTCTGGCATTTTGCACCAGCCAGCGATGGGGGAAGGGTGCTCTTGTCTCAGTTGTAAGCTCAGAACATGATGTGTTGCATTGTGGGACGCACATGTGCAGTAGTTGTGGCTGAATGTGTGCAAGCAAAATTGAGAACAGTGGTGAGTTATTTGGTCATAGAAGCGGGAACAAGCACTAACAAGTGTTGTTTAGAAGCCTTCAATATGAATGACTTCGACTTGAAATTTACCCCCGAATGTTCGAGGAACCACCACACCCTCCCTCTTGGGGCTTTGAGCTTGGGAGCTCGTACTGAGAAGCTCTTGCTGGAGATGGTGATGGGTTGATGGTGATGCGTGACTGCCACCAATGGAAAGTGAAGGGGTCTTCACCACCAGTCACCAACACTCATCGTCACAAGTGGGCTCCATTGTGGGAGGGTGTGGTGATTCTTTGGGTGGTCTCGGATCACACGCTCCCACAGGGGAGGCATGTGGTGTGGTGGTGTTGATTGTGACGTGATGGGTATGTGACGGAGGTAGGTAATGACGGGATGTGATGTGCTCTGACGCCCTGGGGTGGTGGGTGATGGGTTGGTGATGTGAGGGTGATGCATGCTTGGCTACACTCCCAGTTCCTGGACTGGATTCTCGTTTCAACACGTCGATGTCTGTCAACGTGAAGACGTGAACTCACAAACGATTTTCTTTTCTGGTGCCTTGAAGCAAGTCGTTGTGCACATGCAAACACTCGGGGCATCCCTGAGAGGCGCAGCAAGTGTTCTTGTTTGACATCATTGTGAACAGGTGGCCAAGTTCATTTCAACACAGCATAACAAAAATTTGAATCTGCCTGGGGTTGGACAATCATTTCCTGAATTGCTCGAATTGCAACAGGAAAACGACGCGTACGAACAAATTGTGAAAACATGAAGGGGAAGTCATTTTGAAGGACAAATTGTGTGAATCTTACTTTTTTCCTCCTTCTTCCCATGTTTGCGAGAAACTTTTGATCACCAGTTGCGCAGGAAGGGTTCACAACCAAACCACTGTGTGTTCACAGTTGCGTGAGGTGTCACGATCAAAACGCACGAGCTTCTTACCATCTCAGCGTGAGGTTCACCACTGACGATTCTCCCAATGGTTTCAGGAACTTTTCTTCTATTGTCACTCCAAAATATGTTTTGATCAAGTTGTACGTGAGGAGACAAAAGACGAATGCGGTGATCACGACCAGGGCGAGCGCCCGGTGAAAATCCAGAACCACAGCTGTGACGAAGTATCCGAGGTAAAGCACGGCGAACACTGCCGCGGCCGCACGTTTGATGGTGCGTTCGTGCACATCTGCGAACTGGAGTGCTCTGCTCTGGAAGTGGTGCAACCATCCGGGGTGGTCTCTTCTGCCCAGGACACCCTTCTCAGGATCATGATCGTTGCTATGGTGTGGAATTGACCCATTGTGGTGATGTTCCTTGTAGAATTCATTGAGATTGATGCTGCTGGGGCTGATGTCTGGGTGTTCCATCTCTGCCTCTGTTGTTTTGTTGTTGTTGTTCTCAGTGCGTTTGCATTAATTCTGGCTGAAACTGACACTTCCCGATAAGATGTCACACTTCTTATTGAGATAACTGGATGCATGAAGATAATCTTTAAATTGTGTACAACTCACAATGGTACGTACAACGGTACTCATTTGTGTGTCCACCGCGACAAAGAAGTGACAGGCCAAGTGTGTATTGAAATCGAGGGTGTCATTGGCTCGATGACAAAACTATTTTTCAGTCGTCGCTTTCAAAGGCCAATTTGTACGCTCGTACCGCTGGCGCAACGGGACTGGCGCAAACGGACCACCACAACCATGTGGGCCGCCGCAAACACAGGTCGAGGTCCGGTTCCGTGGGTCTGGTGTTCCTGTAGCACGAACAAAGTTCCTACTTCCGAAAGCCAGTGGTACTCGTATAAATTTGAAACAATGCCTCAGAATAATATAGGTCCGTTTCGCTTTGTCCGATGTCGTTCAATTGCACCCCAAGAACATCTGATAAAGTGACATTTCAGTTTGAGCAAAACGAAGCAAACCAAGCAGATTTGGCAAAAAAGTGAGCTTTCAAAGTAAAAAGTAACAAAATTGAGCGTGTATGCTTTTTCTGAGAAAAGTACTTTTCTTCTGTTGAAACAAATAGTGCTTGGCAGGCCATACAAAGCATAAATACAACTTCATTTGCAAATTATCTTTGCTTGCTCAGTACGCTGAGAAAAGTTTATGAAGTGCCTTGTGTTGAAATGTCTGAAACTTGTGCAAAAAAATTATATTTTTCTTGAGTTATGAGAAACAAAGTGTGATTCCTTTGAAAAATTTACCAAGAAATACTTTTCCCAAAAGTTGAAGCCAAGAGAACACAACTTTCGAACAGAGTGTAGCTTTGTTCTTTTTATCTGGAGAAAATCTTTTCATTCTGGAGTGTACCATAAAATCCTGTGTAATGACCCCCTTGCATACAAGGCCATCCCCTCCTTTTCAGCCACGAAAGCAGTACAAAGCCTTTTTTGCCTTTTTCAGGAAACTTATTCACACGAAAATGTCATTCACACAAAATCAAAACCCATAAAATTCCAGAATTACTTTCTCCAAACATTTTTTTTTCCCATTCTTAAGTCCCAAAGAGTCAATGCATGCTCCAAAAGCTAAGAAGACGCTCCTCAGGCAAACCCTCAGTTGATTTTCTCATTTCAGCTTTGATGCTCCATTAATTCATCCTGCTTTCCTTTGATACTTCACTTCCTTGTTTATACTTTTGACTCTTGATACCCTTGTTATTCAATCACATCAACAGTGAAAAGTCAAATCCTCATGCACAAGACACTCATCAGTGTCAATTTTTGAGCATCAAAATGGGGTCTTATCCTCAGGAATTTATGGTAGTTTTGAGTGGTTTCATTTCTTGATTGGACAAAAGATATTTTATGGCGTTTAAGTTACAATTGGAGCAACAAAATGGGGTCTTATTCTCAGGAATTTATGGTAGTTTTTTAGTGGTTTAAATTCTTGACTGGACAAAAGATATTTTATGGTGTTTGAGTTACAATTGGAATAAAACAAAGCAGGGGTCTTTTCCTCAGGAATTTATGGTAGTTTTTAGTGGTTTCAATTCTTGATTGGACAAAAGATATTTTATGGTGTTTGAGTTACCATTGGAACAAAACAAAGCAAACTGGGCAAGTAAGGAACACCAACAAGAACTTTGAGTAGTATTGCAGCGTTTATGCTCAGTTTGGTCCGTTTTTTCTTTGTACCTGGCATTGGATCAAAAACTAAAAAGAGCACAAGATAAGTATAAGTCAGATGAAGCAATTGGATTGAGCGATTTTATTTCCTATTCATTGCAAAGTGGCCAAACTTTACCCTGAAACTAGACTTTCAAGTAGAGAATCAGCCGCGGGCAGCGTTTGTCCCAATCTACCAATACCCCAGTCTGAAAGTTGAAATTTTTTTTTTTTGCGGGGGGGGGGGGGGGTAACACTGGCAAGGGTGCCCGGGAAACCAGAACACCGAAAATGTGGGAAAGAGAACAGTGGACGTGTTGGACAGGGGTGAGGGTCGGAGGGTAAGGGTGGGTGTGGGCCGTAGGTGAGT
>JAAUXT010027924.1_pt1 | contig 22128 bp, 17 predicted proteins | sample 7278171 | NCBI WGS metagenome assembly JAAUXT01 (sample SAMN14350112, study PRJNA611818) | marine sediment metagenome | isolation source: surface marine sediment (1.8m) | place: French Polynesia: Moorea | collected 2018-08 | reverse complement strand
GCCCGGTCCTCGCTCCCTCGCCCCCCTGCTCCCCGTCGCACCAGCCTGGTCCTCGCTCCCTCGGCCCCTGCCCCCTGTCGCACCGGCCTGGTCCTCGCTCCCTCGCCCCCTGCCCCCCGTCGCACTGGGCTGGTCCTGGCTCCCTCGCCCCCATGCTCCCCGTCGCACCGGTGTAACAGGACCAGACAACGACCAGGACCAGACAATGACCACACTATTTGGTCATTCTCTGGTCCTAAAATTTCAGGACCAGACAATAACCACCTAGGACTGGGGGGTGTTTTTCCATTTTCTCTGTCAGTGATATCTCACCTTTTCAGATAACACTGATAAATTGCTGAGTGAATTTTGTCACTGACATTTGCCTGTGCCAATGGAAAAACTGGTCATAAAAGTTATCACCAAAATTTATCAGTGCTGATAAAAGTTATCAGTGAAAAAGTGACACTTACCACTGACAAAGAGATATCAGCACAATGGAAAAATACCCCCCTGGACAACGATGTCGGAAAAATAGTACGGTCGTTGTCTGGTCCTGAGACACCGGACGCGCGCGCAGGGGCGGAAGCAGGTTCTGCGACAATGTCAAAAGCTTCATTTTACATTTTGACAACAGGAGAAAAAAGTTGTCCATTATAGGGTGGCAGCTTTCAGATTTTTTTTTCAAAGTGTAATGCTTCCAACAACTAGCCACTTGTGCAGAGGCTTTTTATCCTTCAATATTATTGATCACCCCATTAGGCAGGATCAATATGTAACCTTTGAAAGTGCGAAATTTATACTTTCTATGCTCCGACATCCCACTCTAATCAGTGGCTTTTCGCAAGCGAAGGTGTGATACAGATACGGCCATTAAAATTGATTCGAGCCGCTTCATTCCAGCGCTTTTTTATGCATGAGTATCTTCATGCATGCGATCGCTGCATTTAAGTACTTGAAACTTGCATACGCTGAGACGCGCTGTCCGTCTCTGTGTGACGAGTGATGGACGGTTCTGTTCAGGGGGCGGATCTAGAATCGGGTCAGATTGGGAGGGGGCGGCGCCCTACTCCGGCGAATTCTGATCTCAACTCTGAAACAAGGAACATGCAAAATCAAACAAATGTGCGCAAAAGAGGGAGAAGGAAAATGCCAGTTTTCGGGGATCGGGGAGTCACTCATGGAATGCACCTCGGAAGCTTGAGGGTAGCTTTGTCAATTGCTGCTTTGTTTGTTTGTTTGTGTGTGTGTGTGTGTGTGTGTGTGTGTGTGTGTGTGTGCGTGTGTGGCGGGGGAGTCACTCCCCTGATCTGGATCCGCTGGAAACTCAAATTTCTCACAATCACACAATTTCCTAATTTGGTCAAAAAATACAATTGAATTCAGACGGGTTGCCGCTGCGGGCGGAATTGTTTAGCACCTTATCGGGAGGCGCGTCAGGTAGCGGACTGCAGCCGAGTCCGAGGCACCATCATTCAAACGGGACAAGTAACACTCGAGTGTGGAGTGGCCAACAATTTGGCTTTCAGAGCCCGGTCCGAGCACTGACGTGTATTTTGATTGATTGTATTGAGTCACAAACCTGATACTGTTTATCCGCGATTTCTCCATGTTCTGTCAGTAATGTCTATTGATTAAAGCAGCCTAAATGAATTGCATTACATGCGAAGCGATTTGGTGCGAGGGGCCACGAGTGTTTACTGCTTCTGACTGTTGAGGAAAATTTAATTTATGTTTTTTTGATAATTTTCCAAATTTCTACAAATGTTTCTTTGTCTTTGGATCCTCTGGCGGATCCAAGATTGAGGTTGGGAAGCCACCAACTCCAACTTCGAAACGTTTACGCCATTTGTGCCTGTGCTTGTGCCTGTGGCAGGAAATTGAATGAGCAGGGTTCACTATTTGAGGAGAGGGTGGTCAGGGGGGACCCAGACTCTAAACTCCAAGTCCAGGAGCGGATCAGTCAAAATTTGAAGCACCATAAATTTTTGTTGCGCGTTCACGTGAACATCTTGTCCTGTACGTTGTTGGATCAGGGAAACGTTTCCGAAAGCTTCAGTGGACCCAGAGGCCCCCGTGGTCTGGACCTCCTTAGGATCCCAGACATTTTGTTCCACAGCTGCACAAGTCATTTTGCCTTTTCAGTGTTGTTTTTCAAAATCGGAATTTGACGTCCCCTGAGTTTTTCGTGAGAGTGTAGACAGCAGTTGATCCCGCAGCTCAAGTGGGCGGCTGGGTGATGGCGACGACGCAGCTCAGAGTCTCACTACAAACGGGAGGCGACTTTGTGAAAGAAACGAGTCGCGGACCCAGAGGGTCTTGGGTTCCAAGCTCACGGACCTCACTCCGACCGCATCCAGAGCGACATGGGTTTTATGTTTCAGGACCCCTGACTCGAACCCCATCCACAGGCAGAGTACAGGGCTGGAAGCCTTGGGACACCTGACTTCAATCCCCGCGCAGGAGATCCTGGGACCTTCACCCCAGGATTCTGGCCAGGCCTTGGGATCCTGACTACAAGCTCTGCCCAGATGGTCCTGGGTTTCAAGCCTCAGGACCTCTGACTCCGGAAGAACCCAGAATCTCCGTCCTGTGATCCTGAGTCCAATCCCTACCGACCAGGTCTCTGTGTTCCAATCTCTGGTGCCCTCACTCCAACCTTGGGACCCGCGCCAGAATCCCCGTCGAGAGTGTCCTGGATTCCAACCGAGGGCATCCTGACGTCACTCCGACACACGCGTGTCAGCTTCGTCTCGGATTGTTAAGGTGGCTTCATATAGAACTGTTGCGTTTTGCGGCGAAAGTCATTGACTCCGGTGTCCGCACATTTCTTGTGTCAAGAATCAATTCCCAGCGATTATCTGCCGCAAGCTACCTGCGTCACATTGGGCATCATGTTAAAGTTTGACGCCGCCCATGACTTTTGCCGCAAAACACAAAATGCAACAGTTCTATATGAATTCAGCTTTACACAACCAACGAAGCCAAGTTTCGCCGTCACTTGTGACGCAGAGTCTGTGGCCACAGCGTGCATCAAGCCTCAAAACTCCAGGGGTCCCCGCAAGGAGATGGTGGGTCCTGTGACCAAATCCGAGATCCGCCCTACTGGAAAGTACCAAGGCATCAATACTCAATTAGGCTACATTCCTGTCATATAATAGACGCCCCGCATGTGGTCCGACTCGCCGGCGTGGTGGAGCTGTGAAGCGATCGATGGCGCGCACAGAGGAAAATCCATTCTCCACTCAGGTGTGATTGAGGAGGTGTAAAAGCGACGCGTGTTCGTTCTTAGATCCTGATTATCCCGTTTCAAGGTATCAGCGAACAGCAACTGTGACCTTATTTGGCAGAAAATAAAAAAAGATTTACAGAAACCTGCAATGATCGTTGAACATTAAAAACTTCAATTTTCGCACACAAGAGAAATCTCGATCTTGCATTTTTGTGCATGATTCTATTCAAAGGACCCTGAGTTCCCTATTGCGCGCAACAACAAATGACATTGTGGCCGTTTCAAGTGGTTGGTAAGTCCAGATCTGAGGCGCGGCAAATGCCGGTTGAGCGGCTCTGGGCTCCGCGGGGATCTGTGCGCACTTTGAAGTGGCACGGAGCGCGGATTGTGCTTTTCATTCGGCCCGAGCTGCGGCCCGTGATTCGAGACGCGTCTGAGGCCTGATCCCGCAGTGTTCGACTCCTGAGTCGTGGTCTGGAGAGAAATGCAGAGTTTGAACTCCAGCCATTGTGTTCTGTAGAACAGAAGCGATCTTTGCCGTGTCTTGAGCTGCGAAGAAAGGAAGAAACAAGCAGCTGCTGCATGTATCACAGGACACAGTCTCCACGGGAACACTCAAGTCTTGGCAATTGACACGCAGCCAGATTTGGTCAAGTTGCCTCAGACGAAGTTTGAGACCTGATTCACGTTGGACGCGTCACGCAGCCTGCGTTTTCAAATTAGCCCAGCGCCCAGTGACTTTCCAAGGAACGGTTGCAAGGTTGGGAGGCCACAGGGCCTGACCCCCCAACAGTAATCCCCTGTGGGGCATTTCTTTTTTCATTTGGAGTTTGGGCCGTCCAAGCTGTGCCCCCTCCCCTCCCGACGTCAATCCTGGAGCCGCGAGAGAACACACACAGTGAAACAACTTTTGAAGTGGCACGCCTCAGTTTATGACTTTTCCATCGAGTGGCTGTCAGTGTTTCTCATCTGTTATTTCGCGACTGAAGAGCAAAGGAAATATTAGTGAAGGCGATGGATTCCGCATCACGATGTCGCCCGGAGCTGGAGGCCCGAGTCACGCGACCCAAACGTTCAATTCACATCTCACTCACCCGACAATTTCGATCCGGGTTGGAGTGGTGAATTTTCTGGTGCCAAGTTCTGTTTGACACCGTGATGGTAACCGAGTCACGAGATACGGCGAATCGGTGTCACCCACAGTGTCAGGTGGGGCTCAGGTCTGTTGGACGCTGAATGTGTGGAATGAATGGCGTCCCTGGACCAGTCGGTCCGTTGGCGCTGCGTTGCAAGCGATGATGCGTACACCCTTGATCTTGTTTGAAGATGCAGCGCGTGACGCATCGAGTATGAAACAGTCATTCCATGCGCTACATTTGTGTTTTGCTTGGCACAGCATTTCTTGCTGGAACCACTCGTGTGCTCGTTTGAATCAGAGAATGTTTCTCGTCAGATGACTGGCTCACATATCTACGTCTCCAAGTTCCATGCATGTAGTCTCTGCAGACAGCTTGGTATTTCGCAGATTCTCTGGCGTTCTGAAGCTTTTCTCAAATTGGCTCTTCTGGCTGGATTTGGACCGCATGGCTGCGTCATTCTTTGCGCCTCTGAACAAGTCAACTGGTGGGCGTTGCGTTGACTCAAAAAGCAACTGTGACGCCTGGCTCATCCACTGCGAAACAAGCTTTGCCTCACCCAGATAAAAATGCATTCACGACCCGAGCTCTTAGCCTGATGGAATGTACCGCGTCGCAGCCTGTGCGTCGTCAGTACTCCGACTCCACATTGAGGCAGGTACCAAGGACCCTTGTTTCCCGGGCGCGGTTCACGGGGTACGAATCATTACTGTAATAACCAGAGTCAAAACGCTGTGGCTTCTTTTCGCGGGTGCACCTTATCAGCTGACAAATACTTCATCAGGCTTATCAAACAAGCGAGGATTTTTTTGTCAAAGGAAGCGACGTCTTGGGATTATGCACTCGATGTGAGGTGGGATCGCGCGCAGCGTGCAGCAGCAGTAGGGAGTTTAGGCAAACCCCCCGCGACGCCCCAAACGTCACCACGAGCGTCGCTTGAATAGCGGTGGGATGGCTAAACTGTGACGTGCTGTGTGATTTCCTCGTGAACAGGACTTGCTGAGAGTCCCCACCCATTGTTTCTTTCCCAAGCACCAGGGGGTGTTCTTGAACTCGTGGGCGAACGCTGCACGCGTCAAGCGTCACGTCCCTGAACTGGTCGGACCCGTTGGCGCTGCGTCATTACAAGCGACGACACAGAGCAGCATCTGTTCAGGACGCAGCGCATTTTGTTTGACGCATCAGACTCAATCCAGCATTGTTTTTCTCGAAAGTAAAAGTTTTGAGTCTTCACGTAATGTCATGATTTTTTTCTGTTCATTCCTGGAATTAAAGTTTGAATTGGAAACGCAAATGTAATGATGCACTTCGACACGAATTTCATTTCTCGTCGTGGTAATTTTATGACGACCCAACAATGGGGACTGAATTTCAATGGGAAACATTTTCAACAATCAATGTACTCTGCCATATTAGATTCAAATTTGCCAAGACATCAACTTCTGTAAAGTTCAGCAACAACCCAACGAAAGGCTGATTGTTTGTGACTCGGAGTGAAGAAGCTGCAGAAACAGTGGAATCCACCCAGATCCCCCGCTCCCGTCCCGCCTTTGACAAAGACTCGAGGAGGGACCTTATGTCAATACAGCAGGAAGCTCAATATCCGGATTGGAAATGACAAAGAATGAAGGCTCGAGCACAGAACTGTCTATCTGCAAATCAGATAGGACGTGGAGGTTACACAGAAGATTTTGATTAAGATCTTGATTCACTGCCTATTGGCCCTTCTGTCCATGCAGCTTGAAGTTGACTGAGCCTCCTCCTCCTGCTCCCGCGGTGGAAGCGCCCGAGATATTGCTTCACGTAGATCTGCCCGTCCTGTGTGGAGGGGCTCGGGCCCGTTGATAGAAACATGCTTTTGAATATCAATGTTGGCCCTGCGGCGTGGTCAAGGGGTTTTTCTGTCATGAATGCCTGGCTTCGAAATCCTGCTTTTGATCAACAAGGCCTGTGAGTTGGGAACAGATTGGCGAGTTCCCTCTGCAGAGGCAGGGGAAGGGGTCCTTCACACAATTTTTTTTCTGTATGGTCATAATGGGGAATCGGACGCGACGCGCAGGGTGAGGCGCCCTGGATCAGCGCGCGCCGGGCCGGACGCCCCCGTCTCTCCCCGCCGCAGAGCAGCCCGCGTTGGGGACCCTGGTCACGGCCCGGGCCGGTTACGCTTTCAGGTCAGATAATCGCGGCCCTTTCATTATGCCTCTTTTTAAGAACCTACTCGGCCATTAATTCTGGATAATGCCTTTCTTTCCCATCATGAAAAGGTAGTCCAAGTGTGTCAACATTTACCAAGCGAGCTCGTGAATTCTTCTTTGGTCTGATGAATTTCTACGAAATGCGGCTGGACGCATGAAGTCAGTGGAGTCTGCGCGTTCTTTGCCTTTGTACAAGGAGAACAAAAGCAAGTTGCTTTGAAAGAGTTTTTCAGGTCAGGTCCATCTTGAGTGGCTGCGCGTCTTCCACCACTCTTTCATATGCAAGCGATTCGTTCAAACACAAGGCGTATCGCCAAGGACCGGTGTGTGTGTGTGTGTGTGTGTGTGTGTGTGTGTGTGTGTGTGTGTGTGCGCATTCAGAGCCCAAATCTGTGTGTGCAGTCCGTTGTGGTGGCTGAGGCTGGTTGGAGGACCCAGGCCCGAGACTCTCCACACGCGTTCGCTCCTAATTGCCTGGGAAATATGGCAGGGAGCTCACGCAGCGTAGTCACCCGATCCGTGACACCGGAAGGGAGGGGGAAGTGGAGAGACGGTGAGGGTCACACTGAAGACGTAGGCGTTGTGTGGCAGAGTAAGGCATTGGCCGCAAGGGTCACTGAATCGACGCCACGCACAATGACTGACGTAAAATTCACACTGACTGCGACTTGTGTTGTGTTGTGTGCCGCAGCATCCATCTCTGTGTGACACATGCAAGCAAATGTTCGGATGGATGTCGACCCTATTTTCGCATTGTGTGAGGATTGGATCTGAGCATTGAACGCACGACGCACCCAGTGGGAACCCGGCCGAAGGCTGACCATTGAAATGTTGCTTATGGTGGCAATCTGTCGTGGCGCGTGTGTCTCCGCATACATCGGGCGTCCCTCAATAGGAGCTGATGTTTCATCTGTGGCAGCTCTAATGCCGTGTCATTGCCTTATCGTGATTGGATCTGCAAGAAGGAATCTGCCCTGGATTCGGATCGGTCGGTCGGGCGTCCAGAACGAGACGCCAAGAAACACGGAGATATGAATTCTTCTGTTCGTGAACTTGCAAATTGTGGTTGTTCCTCTCCGGCCCGGTTGAGTCGGACCCTGTTGAATCAAACCCGGTCAATGAGAATTCGCGGTTTGCTCGCAGGAAGCAGCAGGTGGTAACACCAATTCAACTGAATTGCTCTGGATTTGGTTTGCGCGAACTTGGGTTCATTCTAACGAAAGAGGCCCTGACACAAAAGGTGCGCAAACCCGAAGTACAATGGGCGTGTCTGATAAACGCGAGCGTTGACAAAAAGTGATCCAAAGCGCTTGCAATGCTCCTTGGCTCAAAGGGATCGAGTTGACTCTCGCATTTGGAGCATTTGGAACAGGCAGACAGACAGACACAGACAGACAGACAGACAGACAGACAGACAGACAGACAGACAGACAGACAGACAGACAGCTGATTTTTCTCACTGTTTAGTGCACACAACGAAAGAGCTTTCATGAGAAACGAAGACCTGGATATTTGACCCCAGAGACAAAAATATTGCCGTGAAGAGTCATCCATTTTCACGCAACCAAATCAGTCACTTCTTCAGGGTGCATTATTGCATTGACCTGGTAATAAAGGGCTCATTTTATCTGCTGTTGGGTAAATGGATATTTCATGGACGTAATCACTTTCTGATTGCTAACAAAATGTAACAGGAGACGCGTAATCTGGGCTGAAAGCCCGCGGAGAGGGAGCGGGAAGCGCGGTGTAACGGGCCGGGCCGGGGCGGGGTCAGATCCGTGACGGGGGCCCCCGGGTTCCATCAACCCCCAATTAGATCCACCGGCCTGCAGTGATCCGGCAATTTCCAATTTTCAGGTGAAAAGTTCGTGTTTTCACGGACGCCAGTGTTTGGTGTCCCGACTGTGTCGCTGTGACTGAGACAGCGTTTGAGGCGTGATGAGCTGCTTCCCCCACCCCAGCACGAGCCCAGGGTAGAGAGCCTGCCCCACCCCACAGCACGGGGCATCTCATGAACCCATCACACCCAAGTTGAGAATAAAGCGACAACCGCATTTTTTGAACTTGCACAAAAGGACCACGCATGACACCCCCGAAAACTGAGTTCACCCTTTATTTTGTGTGTTCCGGTCTCAATTGTCACATTTTTCGTTTCAAATCCTGCAGTTTTCACCTTCTCCACTAATGGCAAAAACATTTTCGTTTGCTGCATGTGGATTGTATCCAACAGCGCGCACACTCCACTCTCCTGCAGCAACTGAACTGTGGTTAACTTCAGTTTGATGGATGAAACAATCAAGCTCGAAATTGAGCAGACCAGCGCGCGAGCAGAGTACAGGCAGTTCGGGGCTCACACCGCGCGCGTCACGCGCTGCGTCAACGTCAGCGTCCGCGGACAGTGACGCAAAGCGTCATCACACATCAAGGGAGAATCTAGCGCAACTTGACGCTGCACCCATTGACTTGGGTGATGCATCGTTGTGTTGCCCGCGGTGGAGGCAAAGCGATGTTGACTCGTGAAAGGACGTGACGCACGACGCGCGCAGTGTGCCCTGGCCTCGGGCCGGGTCCCGCAGCCGGGGACAGGAATTGATGTCGCGAACCCCAGAGCCGAAACGTAGAAACCAGACATGATTACTTTGTCATTGAAGAACTTCCTGCAAGATTTATCATCTGTTATTGATCCGTGTAGCGCAGAGTCACTTTCTCCCGAGAAATTCCATTCCCACTCGACTCGAGGTTTGTGTTGAGAGAGAGAGGGACAGGAGAGAGAGAGAGAGAGAGAGAGAGAGAGAGAGAGAGAGAGGCGGGGAGAGAGAGAGACAGGGGAGAGGGACAGATGAGAGAGACAGCTAGAGAGAGAGAGAGAGAGAGAGAGAGAGAGAAAGAGAGAGGGGAGAGAGATATAGGGGAGAGGGACAGACGAGAGAGACAGCTAGAGAGAGAGAGAAAGGGAGAAAAAAGAGAGAGGAAGGCACAGAGAGAGACAGATAAAAGAGGGGACAGAGACAGAGAGACACAGACAGAGAGAGACATGAGGTCAGATTAGTCTTGAGAAATCTGCTGACCGATCACACAAACAAAGTCACAGGTCAAAAGAGCACCTGCAAACAAGCTCCGACTGGACTGGCTGGATGTCACATCGGTTCGGGTTGTCCCTATGCGCGCGCATGAAGCTGCATTTATTGGTTTTCTTCTCAAAGGAAATGTGAAATATGATGGCGCATTCGGTTCCCGCGGAGGGAGGGAGATGGGGAGACTCGCTGATGTCGGCGCAGGCTCCACAGTGGGACTCAAACTGCAGCTTTTTCGTTGTGTCTGGATCACAACTTTTTTGCCTTGTTAGTTTTGCGATCCAGAAGAAGTTTGCTTGGGACAGACGTTCTGCGCCTATGAACTCGCTGTCCGAACCTGAATCTGGCCAAACAAGAACTTTCTCGAGGTGTTGGGTCTTCTCTCACGAGAAAAGTTCTGCAATGACCATGGCGCTGCAGCTGCAAGAATCCTGGGCGTGTCCTGGTCCGAACAAATTTCTCCATCCATTTCTGTCCACGTCAAGCAACTTTCTGTCAGAAGAACAAACACCCATCCCTTCCCACCGGAAAAAAACCTCTTACCATCCACACTCCTCCACACTCCTATGTCCGCTCTTCCTTCCTCACCCCACCTACCGCAAATTTTCCACCCACAAACCAAGACCCATCACTGGCGCACTCACTTCGACTTTCACCCACCTCTCACCCAACTGGGAGCCTTCTGCTCACCCATTCGTACCCACTGACCAGTGCTCCTACCCACACAGTCACACGTGCAGGCACGCACCCACACAGGCATACACGCACGCAAACGCAAATACCCACTTACCCATCTTCCACTCTCCCACTTGCTCAGCCACCCACACCCACTCTTTCCATGCAGCCACGCACCCACCCACCTTCCCAGCATCCCGAATGTCGTCGCCCTTGTGTTTGCCTTCGGGCTCTTTCCACCTCAGTCTGCGTTTGTACGTTCCTCGGCAGGAGCTGAGCCAATTATTCTCAATTAGGTGAGATTCTAATGCGAGTGGTAATTGTGCGGGACAGCCCGCGCGGGCCGCGCTGCGTGTTAATCGTCCCCCAATCCTGAGCCGTGTCTGCGGAATTGCTCGTAACGAGGAGGGGCCGGGGTCGCCATTCGTCTTCGCTTTGTGCGTCGTGTCGTCAAACTCGGTGCCCGGAGACAAAGCCTGATTCTCACTGGGTGCGACAACCAGCAGCGCGTGATGCAACGCCCATTGGCTTTGGATATATGCCCAGTGTGAATCGGGTCTGCGTCTCGGGAGACGTCCAGAGCCCCACCCACGATGCAGGTTCCTCCAGCAGGTCTGGAGGGCCTGGAGCCTGTGGCCTTCCTGACACCCCCCTGAAAAATTGTCGCCCTAGATTTTGTGCCACAGGCGCCAAATTTAATTTTACGTGGCAAATTTCTCAAAGCATTGCTCCCCCGGGACGTCAATCCTGGATCCGCGGGAGGATTCCTGGTGGAGATTGGATCCAGCGATGAAAGGGAATCCGGAAGAACCTGGCCTCACACACCGCCACGCAGACCTGTTTCACACGAGGCGCGCCGCACGTAGCCTCGGGCGTTGTTGGGTGCTGCATCAGAGCCCATTGACTTAACCAGGGATTCAGGGCGTGACGCATCCGCTGTGAGCCCGCCCTCGCTACAGCTGTTTGGTTTGCCTCAGTAGATCAAGGCGTCGGTCGCAGAGAGGAAACCCCAGAAGAGATCCCGTGGTTAATTTCCTGACAATTCAAACCGACAGGCAAATGAAGTTTGTCCATTTTGAGAATGAATGAAGCGGCTGAGATAGGAACGTCCGTCTTTTGAGCACAGTTCCGCATGAATGGTCCCACACACCTCGTGGAACCAACCAGACCATTTCTTTCTCACTTCTGACGATTGAAACCTGTTTGAACCCAGACACGAGAAAGGTTCCAACAAAGTTTCCAATCGACAAGAACGAACTGCTGATCGTTTGATCTCAGACTCTTGGTTTCGCCCTGTGCACATGGTGTTTTCACAGATTTTGACTTGTTCAGCAGGACACAAATTTTCGGAGACAAAACCAGACGTCCGAATTCTCGCAGAAAAGCTGGGGCAGGTCGGTTTGTTCTTTGTCCACACAATTGGCCGTCTGATTATTCATAATTAGCGGGGATCCCCAGGGAGCGCCGGGACTGTTAACAGCGGCCTCCAGCTTAACTCCGCGCTAATTGCTTCCAGTCTGCGCCTCTGGTCCGGGCCGCTGCACACTGGTGGCGTCCTGCGCTGGGGACCTGCACGACGGGCGCTGCGTCCCTGAATACCGCAAGTCAAAGGGCACTGCCGAGTTAGTGGGCACTGCGACCTTGCACGAGCCATCGAGTGCTGTGTCCCTGCACCAGTGTCAGTCAGCTGTTTCTCTGCACAAGTCAATGGGTGCTGTGACCCTGTGGAAGTCCGTGGGCGTTGCATCCCTGCACGAGTCAGTGGGCGTTACGTCCATTCAGGCAAAGCAGCGCCCATTGACCCACACAGGGGTGCGATGTGTGACGCACGCAGTGTGATGGTGGTCCAAGCGCGTGGCTTGTTTCTGTAGATTGGGGTCGGGAGCGTCATTTGTTTTGCGTTTTTATGTTGGCGTCGGTGTCTGATTTAGGTTCGCACTCATCACCTTTGCCGCAGAAGTCTGTGGTGTCTTTCTTTGTGCCAAAGATGTGTGTTGGAGCGAGCCGTCCTCTGAATAATCTCCACGCAGGAATTTTGGGTCAGGTTCTTGTTCAGCGTTGTCGCCATCGTCTCCAGCACGCACGTCCGGTTCGTCTGCCGAAACACGGGGGCTCGAGACAAGTTTGACACCACGTGCCTGGACAGGCGACCCTGGGAACGGTCATGTCTTGTTGTGGGAGCGGCGACTGATATTGCACGTAAAGTTCGGGTATTTCTGAGGTCAACTTGCTTTGACCTTGGTTCTCTCTTGAAGGTTGAGAAATGAACAAGTCAAGAGTGTGGTCTGAGGATCCTTTGCAATGCAAAAGGAGCCAGAAGATTCTGATAATGCAGTCACTGAAGTGAACCACTGGAGAACACAGAGACGATGATGAATTCAGGCTCCCGTGTGTCAGTCACACACACTGGTTCTAATGGCCGGTTTTTCACCAGTCGTGACCCTCCAATAGCCTGACGCAGAAACTTCTACATAGCTGCTGCTGCAGGCAGCGAAAAATAAACGTTTCGGCAAACAAGGGCATCGCTTCATCGCTGACGGGAGAAAGTCACATCGCATTCAATTACTGACTGCATTGTGAGTCGGGTCACGGACGCAGGAAGTCCTGAAGCCCCGCCAGATAGACACCGACTCCTTTATTGCCCTTTCAAAGACATTGAAAAGCCTTATTAATTTTCCGGGCCAACTCTCGCGTCTTTGCTTTCGCAGGAAATTTGAATGAACTTTTCAGCTTCTTCGTCAAGGATTGCATAGAATGAAGAAAAAAATGTCTGACGTAGGAGCAGAGCTTTTTGAATTTCACATTTTCACGAAACAAACGACAGACGTGTGCTCCTGTTTCTCAAAAGCGTGTAAAAGTTCAGACTACAAGATTCTCATATTTCAGCGCGCCGGCGTTTGCAATGGTCTTCACAACAGACAGAAAGACGCGCGTCTTTCACATAAATCTACACGCGTGTGGGCGTTGCCTCAATCTAAAGATCCCACACATACGAACAATTCAGTTTCATTTTTTATCAAGATTGAGTTACACCATTTTACCAGCAAAAATTCAAGCTCTAAAGAGAAGTGTTTTTTGTAAAGAACGGATTTTACTTGAAGAAAATTGCACGTTGTTTGCCTCGTGCCTTTGCATGACGTTCTTCATCCTCATCCGAGTCGAGCACTGCGCATCGTCTACAAGGAGCTGCGTTCGATCACTTCGCGCTGTTCAAGACGCGTCGGGTCGAGTTCACGGTGGGGAGGACTCAGGACCACACGACACAACATCCTCGTTCAAGTCGCGCGTGACTCGAGCGCGAGATGATCAATTCGGGTCTGGTTCGCGCTGAACGCGCCGCGCGTTTTTTGCCAGAACTGCAGGTCAATGGGCGTCGAGGTCACTGTGAGTCAACGCAGCGTCTGCGCACTACACATGCGCACGATCACGCGCATTCATGACGCTTGCGGTGTGACACGTGCTCCAATCACGCCCGATTGTTGCAGTTTTCTCTCAAATCAGCTCGAGACGAGACACGGGGTCGGGATCTGAGTCTGGGAACAGGGGGCAGCTGGTCGTCTGAAGTCAGAGCGGACCCAGGGGTCCCAGGGGCTTGGTACCCTTGAACCCTGACCCTCAACGCACAGCCTTAAAATCCGCTCAAGTCGGTTTGTGTTCTGATTTGTCTTACGATTTTTGTTGAGTCAGAAGTGGGCCCCACACGGGGTTGCCCCCCCCCCCTGATCGAACGAATCCTTGACCACCCTGGAGCCACAGCGCCGTCCTTGTTTCATGAAACGTTCACGACCAGGTTCAGTGAGAACTATTATGTTCTCCCCCCACGGTGTGCGCTTGTTTACACGTGTGTGTGTGTGTGTGTGTGTGTGTACACGTGTATGTGTGCATGTGTGAGTTGGTTATCAAGGCTGTTGGGTGGAGCCACAACACGCCAGGTTTCGACAAGACGTCGGCAGAAAACTTTTCAGTCTCTCTGTGCTCCAAGCTCCAAGCCTTTCGCAATGCCTCAATCTGGATAACGAATCGGCTTTTGTGGCTTATCCTCGTGCCTCTTTGGCTTTTGTTGACTTCTCGAAAATAACTCGCCACTTTTTACCTTCATTACAGTCAATTTGGTCCAATTTGTTTTGACTTGATGACAAGCAAGGCAAGACCTCACAGACCCGGCCGTGCGAAATGAGAAAGAAGCCGGGCGCGTGGAAAAAGCCTCCGCTGTTTCATGAAAGGAAAGCCCGCAGAATTAAGCCGCGTATTGCCGCCAGATCTATTGCCTGCGCCGTGCAGCGCCAGCCCCTTGAATAACAAGTTGACCTTTCTCTGTGAGACGCGACGCCGTTTCTTTTCTGACGGCGCTGTGGCGGCGCCTTTGAAGATCTGAAGTTATTGTTGCAAGCACCGAGATGAGTTGTCAAAGTACAGGCGCACTGTTTGAGGAAGCAGCATCTGAACTTCACTTGAAACATACAGAAATACAACTATTTTTGTCCTATCCTGGTGGAAACAGACCAAGTGCGACGTGCACACAGCCGCCACGGTCGCTCTGGGATCCCAAACTCCTCCACCCTGCTCTCCACTGACCTGCACCCCATCCTGCCCTGGGCTCTCGACCCCACCCTGCTCTTTTTCCACATCCACACCATCTTTACTACTCCAAATTACCCTTTCCCACCAACCCCTGATCTTGCATCACCACACCCATACCCGTGCCCCACCCACACCCACCTATGTTTCCACCCATGCCACCACCCATGCCCCCACCCTTACCCCATCACCCCAACCCCAACACGCACCCTTTCCCTCATCCACCCACACCCATGGACCCACCCACTAGTTCTCTCCCGGGGACTGACAGTCAAACGGCCGCGACTTTTCTGCCTCATCCCCCACTTCTCGCTCAGTTCTCTGGCTGCAGAGAAGAAAACGGTGACAAGGCGCACCTGCTCATTCTGCTCATCACAGCGCTTTGTTGCTGTCCACTGAAGGCGAAGGTTGAGTGAGAGCTCTTGAGAAAATGGGCCTTTTGTGTTTGAACAGGTCGGAGGTCTGCTGGATAAAAAGATCAAAACATCGTATTTCGTTGCGTTCAGCATGCCTCAGTTTCTTGGACTTGGTTGACATGTTTTTGTGCTTCCTTGCTGTCTTTGTTTGGGTCTGGAATATTCCGTGTCTTCTGTCGCCTTCGTCGTCTCTTCCACACTCTCTTTCTCTTCTCTCATCTCTGTGTTTGTGTGTGTTGTCTTTATCTGTATGCTTTTCTGTCTGTTTGTCTGTCTTGTCTTCTTTCTCTCTTTGTCTCTCAGCCTTTGCACTCTCTTCCTGTTCTGTATCATTGTCTGTCTTATCCGTTGACTCCTGCCTCTCCTTTTGTAACCCATCTGCGTTTGTCTTTGTGTCTGTCTCTCCTTGTTTCTCATTCTCCGTCTCTCTCTCTCTCCCCACCTCTCTCTCTCTCTCTCTCTCTCTCTTTCTCTCTCTCTCTCCCTCTCCTCTCCCTCTCCCATTCGCAGCAGTGGTTCGCCTCCTCGTCGCATCTTCGGGTGACGCTCCCCAGCGCAGCTCTCCCGGCTCCCGCTCCGCACTGTCTGCGTGAAACACTTCCCAATCAAGTCTGGATATCATTGCACGTCTCCTTACCCGTGACAAATTATCAGCTTGCCTACCGCTCCCTTTAATTTAGCTTTCGCATTCAATTGCGTCTTGTTCGCAGAGACAGTGACACATCATGGCTGTTTATTCTCCTGATTATAAGATATTACGGGGATTTATAGGGACAGGATCGGCACTACATGCGATTGGAGGCCTTCTCATCATCTCCCCGCAGGGCGCGCTCTCTCCGTCCCTCCAGGTTTCTTCCCGCTCCCCCGTGCAGCTGCGTGCGTGCGTGCGTGCGGCCCAAACGGATCCTTCTGACGGGGGTCAATCGTCGCGGCGTTTGACGTCGGATGCGTCACGCGTCACGCCCCTGTGTTTGATAAAAAGGACTCCGCGGTGACCAGGCGGGGTGGGACCCAAAGACTGCACGGTTCTGATTCGAAAATCTTGATGGTTCCAGTGTGGCAGGTCCGGAACCTTGTTGGATTGCATCGTCTCGTGAACCAATTGTCGGCAAAAGCAAATGGAAAAACAGGGGTTCATGAGCTTGTGTGTGTCTCTGGTATCTTTTGCTCAGATGACGTCTCTGGATGCATGCCTCCACACATTGTCCCACTGCATGACTTTGCCGATATCCCACGTCACCGGCCACAGACGACGCGGCTCAAACCACCGAGATCAAGGCGTTTTGCAACGAGCACCAGTCTCTCACAAACACGTGAATAAACGTTCGGGAGGGAGTCGGACTTCGATCTGCGAGAGATTATCTGCGAAACCGAGGCCCATGTCACACTGAACGCATCGTGCGTCCCTCCACAACGTCAATGGGCGCGTTCGTTTGCCATGCCTCGTGCGCCACTCGTACTTGACTCGGTCCGTCCGGATTGGGGCATTTGGGCAAAGTTTCTCATGCACAGAAAAAGATGAATTTAGGCGCATGTTGGGCACACTTTGTGCTCAATGTTACATCGGTCTCAAACATGGCACAGCGCCCACATTGACTTGTGCCGATTGAAGGGAACGTATCTGGTATGAACCAAGCCTGACTCGGCACTGACCAAGGCTTTTTAACGAGTTCTTTGAGAGTTGACAGCTATCAAATCTGGGGCGGGCGAGGCAGGGCGGCGCTGAATGGAGTGTTGGATGCGAGTGTCAATCCCAGGACACCTGCCGCGGGCAGATAGCGCGTGTAAGAAGGATGTCGTCCTATTCTTCATCTGCTGATGCGGCCGCGAGGCGGGGTGCGGCCGCGTTCACGTTGGTGACGTCAAGCGTTGCGACGTTACGTCGACTGCACTTGCGCACGTTGCACACGTTGCACACGTTCGTTGATGCGTTTGATCCCGCAAGGAGGGAAGGAGGGAGGCGTGGTGGGGCCGCGTCCACGGTGGACCGCAGACGCTGCGTCGACTCAGAGCGCTCGGGTGTACGCTGGATGATGATGAACCCAGCCGTCACGATGGGTGCGTCACTGGGTGCGTCACGCGCCGCGTCCCTGAGTATGTCACTGGCCGCCGTGTGAACTCAGCAACGCTGAGGCGTTGGACAGGGACGTGACGCATGACGCACCCACTGTGAACCTGACCTCGGTCTGTGGGCCCCTCTCTCCTGTCAGCGTCCCGAATCAGTGCTTTATGGGAGGGTGACACGTACGCGGGGATTTCCGACAGTCCGTCCCGACCTGCGTGAAAAGGAAACGGATCTTCACAGTGATTACTCGCTGACCTGTATGGACTCAGGAGTTTTCAAAACTTTTCAAATCTGCTCTCAGAAACAAATCCCTTCGACCTGAGTTGGTGAACTCTGAGCTGATATTTTTCGTTCGTTCCGGCCAATACGATCACTGTGTGTGAGGAATTCTCTCAAAGGGACAGCTCTCTGTTCAGAATCCAGGAAGAGGAGATGCTACTGACACCCAGCCGTAGATCTGCCCTCTCTCTTCAGTCACATTTGCCGGCATTGAAACGGAAATTGTTTTGACTGAACCAGACAGGAGACGTGCACACTCACACAGACTCGATCACGCAAATCACTGGCAGGTGCAATCTGTGACAGCAGACACTCGGATGTTGCATCCATGGAGCACAAACTTGTATTTTTCTTGTGCGAACTCGTGTGTGTTTCGGCCTCGTATACTGACACCCGTGGGGAGGACCTTGGCTCGGACACAGGAGGAGCGGCCTGCGATGTTGCCCCTGCGCCGCTGCCGTTCCAAGGGACCTCCAACCGAAGGCATTGCGCGGCTGTGTGGTTCCTTCCTGCAGCAGGGCTTTTGCAGGGACCGGCGCGGTGTTCATCTGCTAACAACGGCGCATCACCACCCTCAGCCGCACGATGCGTCGCGCTATGCTGTTTCGTTCCTGCCTGCGCCAGCGCGTTGGTAAAGCTGGGAACACACTCCCAGCGACGCAGCCACCAGCGTCGTGCTGCCCCATTGTGCTGTGGCATCAGCCCATTGGGTTTGTATAGAGGCTGCTGTTGCATTGCCCCAACTACTCTGGGAGTAGTTGGAGTGACTCAAAAGCAGCCCAATGCTGACCCAATGGGGCAATGCAACAGCACGACGTGACAGCACGACGCAACGCTTCAGTGTGTCCGCACCATGAGAACCGACGCGCGGGTCCACCTGGTGGCAACAGCGGCAGCGGCGCACACGCACTGCCGTCCTCGGTCCCGCCATGCCGCATGGTTCCCACCTGTGCGCGGCGGGCGCTGCCTCCGTCCCTAACGCCTTTACCTGAAGGCTACACACAGATCGATCCAATCTTAGAATGCGATCAATCGCGTCAAAAGAAAAGCCACAAAGGAAGGCACACTTGAGGATAATTATACCACTCCACGTGGGACCTTTGATCTGGCATGGTTGAGCTAAATACTAATTATAAAGAATATGGAGATGGCTTTGAGCCAGTAATTGTCACCTTGATAAAAAGCGCAAACGCAGGCCCCAATCTTTGAGAGCAGATATGCGGGGTGGATCCAGGGGTATTGGTCTCTCCCAACCTTCGTTGCCTTCAACACGACTTGCTCTGACTTAGCGCCTCGCAGCGCATTTTTGGTCCCTCCTTGCAGAATCAGGCTCACTGAGAGTTGCGTCCGTTGGATCTGTCTCTGGATCTGGTTTTGTCCCAGCATCAGGATGCCTCCCGTTCCTGCTCTGGATCTGCCCCTGGACCTGGATCTGCTCCTGAATCTGGATCCACTCCTCGATGTGGTTGCACCCTCAGATCTGGATCTGCCTATCAGATTGGATTCACACCTGGATCAACCCCAAGATCTCGATTTCTGGGTCTGGATCCACCCCTGGATCTGGATCTGCCCCAGGAACTGGATCCACCCCAAGATCTGAAACTCTGGATCTGGATCCAGCGTTGGATCTTGGATCCACCCCTGAATGTAACTCACCCACAATAGATGAAAATCGATGTTGGGGTTTCTTCTCTGCGCTGCTGCGCGGTCGGTGGATGTTTGACTGCTGACGACAAGGATTCCCTTTCAGTGAAGAAACACTTCACCTGTCTGCAAAAGGCAGCGAGGCCGGCCCATCCACCTGAAATGAATAAATCAATGCTGTTTTCTTTGCACTTTCCTGGGCTCGAACAGAGGCTCATTGTCAGGCGCATTGTCAGAGGAACCTGGTCGGAGCAGAAGAAAGAAGCAGCTGGAAGACGGATGAGCGCCGAGTTTGGAGCCAGCGCTGTTTCCGGCGTGTCTTCTGAGAAGTGAAAAATGGGTGAAAAGTTTGAAACTGCCAGTTAAAGGGGGAAAGGTGCGCTTTGCAGAAAAGGGAGGTGTTGTCAGGCAGGTCGCGCGCTGTTGGTCGCAGTATCAGAGTTGAGAAGGTGTTGCCCTCTGACTTTTGTCTGTGTTGTGGCTCAGTCCCGTCTCCACTGCGGTACTCATACCTTCAACACACAGATGCTGGCACTGCGTCAGCTCGTTTTTGTGCATGACAGCCAAAGTTTCCAATTCGGTCATAATTTGTGATTCTTGCCTTGTTTGGGCTTTGTGCTTTGTGTGCCATTTTGCGATGTGCACGTGGTTTTGGATGTGTGCAATCGCGTCGTTCCGTTCAGCAGGACCACAAACCGCGACGTGCCACAGACCTTTACGTTGCGTCGTGCTGAACCTCCCGACTGGCTGCACGTGCGCCGAGCCTGTTGTGCGGCTGACTCTGATATCACCTGCGCAGTGATGTCAAAATAAGTCTGGAAAGCTGAAGCACCAGAGAATCCACACACAGGTCTCCGTTTCAAACCAGAAAGGCAAATGTCAAGTTTTCCTGTGAAGAAACAGTCATTTCTATATTCGTTGGAAGTTACGCTTCAAACCTTGCTGATGAAGGTGCAAACAATTTTGGACGCAGCACAGTCATCACCCAAAGTCAGCGATCCACCAAAGAACCAAAACGTCACGTCGCGCTCTAAAGCATCTGGAAAAGCACGAAACTCTGTGGCACGAACACAATTTTTTGGCGATCTTACAGCGTGCGTGCAGCTGCAAGTTGGATATCCTAATGTGTCCAACCCTCGAAACCCGAAGCCCCTCAAAATTGGGTCGCGGGTGCAAATTTAATGCCACCTGTTCAATTTGTGAAATGGATGCAGTTCCCCTTGATTTTTTGTCCCCGTGAATTTTGAGCCTCCAACGGTGAGGCTGAGCCACCCCTCCCCTCCACCCGGACCCTGGATCAGTTGGAGGGTCATGAACGCGACGTGCGTCTTGCCCAGGCCACGGGCGTCGTGACGCATGCGCCGCGTTCATGACTCGTCCAGTGCACAACAGGGACGTGACTCTGACCATGCGTGTCCAGTCTGCTCGGACAGCGTCCATCCCAGCTCACGCCATCATTTTCAGAGATGTGTTTCAATTAATGGGCAATTTCATGGAACACGGGCTCCATCAAAGGATGTTATTGGCAACTTGTTGACGCATTAGGCGCTCTCACATGGAAATGTCTATTCAGGGCCACCGGTCGTATCTGATCCCACTTGATGCCTCCAAAGCCCTTCACTTGATTAGGATATGTTAGTTGAGATTGGCCCAGGCGAGAACGGAGCATCACCCACTGATATCCGCCGCGATATTCATGGACATGGAGCCCTTCATATTCACATGATGATGCTTCCTCTGCTGCGGCTGTAGGCAGAAGAAGGATCCTGCAGGCGCCTTGTGCCGTGTCGTCCCGTGTCGTGCTCGGTGTCAAGGACCGTGACATTTTGACGTGGGGCAAACTTCCAAAAGTCTTAAATTCTTGTTTCATTTTTTCAATTGGTCTTCAAATGCTTGCCGTCGTCACGTGGTTTGGGGACTGGAGGCGTGCCAAGTGCCTTTGGACAATGGGCACGCCAACATTGTATGAAGTTTGACGCCACTGGTTTACACAGATATCTTGCGACGCGTTCCTCCACAATTGAGTCAATGGTCACAGTGCAGCAGTGTCCTGAGCAAAGTCTTGTCTCTGACCTTGTCGTCCACAACCTTCGACTGCGACTGTAAGCGTCAGCCGAGAAAGAGAGAACACACTTCTTGCTTTTGCACTGGCATTCAGTACATGTTTAACGCGACATTTTACTCGCACGTTTTTACCACAGAGAAGCGAAATGAAAAAGCTACGCTGCGCACCAACTACAGGCAGAACTCGCATGTGAAACGAGTCACTTTTTTTCAACCAGCTCCAAGCGTCGCGTGCGGAGGGGAGAGTGAACTGAAACACAAAGCGGCCATTATGTTCAATCCAAGCAAATAAATGGATGGAAGATGATAAAGTCGGGTGCAATGTACCTGAACTTATTGCGTCGTGCTCTTTGTGTGACGCGCGGTGCGAGAACGAGTCATCGTCGGTAGGTTTTTGTTTTTGGGCGCTCCGTGGTGGTGAAGTCTATCTTTTTCACGAAAAATCAAAACTTGTGAGAGGTTTTAAAGGTTACATAGGAGGGTCTTTGTGCGTTGCGTAAACTCGACCTGAAGGAGCCTGCTCCTCGCTCAAGAGATAGCGGTAAGCTCTTGTGAAGGACTCAAAATTGTTGTGCATCTTTTGATGCCGCTTGAGTGAAGCTGATTTAGCAAAGCGTGTTTCACACGGACGCCAAGAGCCCTATGTATCGGTGGTGGTGGTGGTGGTTTTGGTAGTGTTGGTGGTGGTGGTAGTGGTGGTGGTGGTGGTGGTGGTGGTGTTGGTGGTGGTGGTGGTGGTGATGGTGGTGGTTGTGGTGGTGGTGGTGGTGGTGGTGGTGGTGGTGGTGGTG
>JAAUXT010003099.1_pt1 | contig 22128 bp, 24 predicted proteins | sample 7278171 | NCBI WGS metagenome assembly JAAUXT01 (sample SAMN14350112, study PRJNA611818) | marine sediment metagenome | isolation source: surface marine sediment (1.8m) | place: French Polynesia: Moorea | collected 2018-08 | reverse complement strand
GCATTTTGCTGTTTGATGTTCTCTTTTGATTCATTAAAGTTTGCAAATTTTTATTCATTTGCATCACTGTTTTTTCGGACATGATCGGAATCATAATTGACGGGCCTCGTACTTGTTTCAGACCACAACGAGAAGACAGATGTGTTCGGACTCAAGGACCACGTCTCCCCCAAGTCGCCCAAGTTGGCTGACAACAGGCCTGGTGTGGGCGGAGGTGGAGGCGAGTCGCCCAGACCCAGGTCCAGGTCGCCCAGGAACAAGTCGCCCAACCCAAAGTCGCCCAAACCGAAATCGCCCATTCCGAAATCCATGAGCGACATTGGTCGCTTCAAGTCCATGTCCGACGTAAGCAGACATTTCGAACATCCCACTATTTTCAGAAAAAAGACACGTTTGATTAGTTCTCACAAAATTATTGTGAGCGAAATTTGCGGAGATGTGCCCACTCAGCAGCACTGTGCTTCCTTTCTGAGGTGGTTCCGGCGGCGCAGCGCACGCACAAGGCTTTTCGCAGCAGCAAAGTGGCTGGACTTGTCAGTCAGAACAGCAGAGGGAGGATCACGGGCAAGGGCCACAAGGCAATGGTGAGTGGTGGGCGAGTGTGCAGTATCAACGTGATTTGAAACGGGAGTCCAAGACAAAGCCAACTCAGAACAAAGAAAAAGGGATCTATAAGCCCTTGTGGCTGATGTGCATCAGGTTGTGTGCTGAGGGCGTCTTCTCAGAATAACAAGCACTTGTGTGGTCTGTCTTGACATTCAACAAGACCCGTTTCTACAATCACGGGCACAATCAGTCGCCCGCAGATTTGCTCAGACGGCAAAATGGGTTATGTTGAGGTATGTTGAACCCGCGTGCAGGTGGACGAGCTGAAGGGGATCGAAGACTCGCTGCTGTACGAGACGCTGCGGCTGCTCATCGTCCCCATGAAGATCTCGGGCATCTTCTTCGTGCGCAAGAAGGGTTCGTTCGCACCGTCCCTCCGAGGCACGCTCGGGTCCATGACACCACTGCAGGTCAGTGCTGAGGGACGTGTGGTGTTTCCTTCTGCAAACAACCTCAAGTGCAAACCCACTTGTCCATTTCATTTCATGGAAAATGACCTGGCCTCTTGCAACGACAGAGCTTTCATCGTTTTGATTCTTCCCGTTGATGTTTTTTCACACACTCACAAAAGGATTTTTGTTGGTTGTCCACTTTGAGAAGATGAACACCTTTTTTGACAGAATTCAACCAACAACCTTTCTTTGCCACAACCTTTCAGATCTACTGTCTGGTGAACATGCTCGTTCTCTTCGTCAACTTCGTGCGCACCTTCTTCGCGTTCGAGGCTGGGGAGACGTTCGGCTCGCTCCTCTTCTTCAAACTCCTCACGTCAATCTTCGCGTACGAAGCGGCGTCCAGGGCGTTCCTCGGATACTGGGGCTGCTACAAGACCAAATATGGTAAAGTGACGAGATGCGACGAACTGTATAGATCTAGATCTCAACTCGTCAACTGAAATATATTGTCCAAAGTGGATATGTAGAAACCAAGTTGTTTGCCAACTGCGTGTGGGTGATTTCATTTGAGCAACAACATCCAGAGAAAAAATGGAAAATAGTTGGAGGCTCCACCTTGTTTGCAGGTTTTCCTTACATCTTTCTGTCTCTGGAGAAGATCTGCTTCAGCGACGGCATCATTCCTTACGAGAGGTCATTGAAGGTGAAGTGCCGGCACACGCATACATTCACACAACCGTACACACGCGCGCACACACAAACTGAAAACCAAGAGCAGTTCACACATTGTTCCTGCCAAGGAAATATCTATTTTGTCCCGCACAAGCGGTACCAGAATGTTCAAATGTTTCAAGTTCGTACATACTTTTGTTTCCTCATTTCCACAGGCGACGATGCACACTTTTCTGGTTCTGACCGTCGCGATCAGCGGGTTCAACGTGGGGCTCACGGCGTACGGCCTGTTCGGCCCCGACCCCGCCAAGTACGACGCCTACACAGGTCAGTTTGAGGCATGAAGGGTCAAAGGTGAAGTGAACAGATGTCTCAGTGGGGAGGTTCAGCGTAGCCTTGCTCGAATTGTCACACCGTGGTACAGATGACCTCATTTGCACTGACTTTGCACAGAGAGCCGATGCCAGGTGGCCAATGATATCTGTGTCACCAGTCTGGCAGTTGGGCAACATCAGAAAAGGACCGGACGTAATTGCTGAGAAAAACCTCCGCAGTGTTCGGAAAAAAGGACACAAGACGTGTGTGTTTTCGTTACACATGGTGTTCTCACTTTTACTACACAGTGCCCATTCCGTCCACGCTGCCCTTCTTCGCTGGCGTCAAGGCGTTCATGCTGGTCGTGGTCCTCATCAACTCGAACGTCGCCATGCTCTCCCTCACTTTCTACACTGTCATCTGCTACTCGCTCAACAAGGAGTTCGAGTACCTCTGCAGGACGTTCAAGTGAGTCGCCTTGTTCTCATTGGGTTACAGTTCATCTTCACTTTGTGTTTTTGTGAACACGATAGGTGTGTCAGAAAGTTGGAAAGCACACTCAGCAGGCCACAAAGGCTGGCTGTGATGAAATGAAGGAGATCAATGTGGAGTGAAGCATTGTCGGACATGTGCAGAACACAGTGGGGCAGCAGTGTTGCCAAGGCTTTGCTCGTGTTGTTGCGTATATATACACGTCCCTTGTGATTCGAGCGCGAACATTCATTTGGTGGATTCATTGACATTGGTCATGCACTCAACCAAAGGATCGCCACTTGTGTGTGGTCACTTGTTACATTGAGGCTGATTCTGAACCAGGGTCTTCAGTCCAACTTTGCACTAATTTCCCGCACAAGTTCCTGGTTGGCCCATTTCGTTCGCATTTTCTTCCAAAACAAAGTATCAAAGGAGTGTTCGATCCTGGTTGAAAAGAGGTCGGAATTCATTCACCATCACAAAACAGAAGGAGTGAATAATGGATACGTCGTGTTCCTTTGCAAGTACTTCGTGAAATTCAAATTTCCACGGCGCTCTGAAGGCCTCAATTCCTCCGCATAGTGTTTGCGTAGCGTGAATTTGAATGCGTTTCGTCCGTGGTTCGTTGCTTTCCTAATTGTTCTGTGCCACCTGATCCAGCGCCAGCAGCGGCAACTCCTTCAGAAAGCAACGCGTTCAGTCTTGCAGCGCCAAGCTTGAACTCAGATTGCGCCAAACGAGTCATTTTTGGTGTTACAGCGAATTCAGAAGATCGTGTCGAAGCTCTTTGTGGCGGCGCTGATCAAACTTTTGAAGCCATAACTAAAACTGTGAAAGATTGATTGATTGATTCTCGATCACTTAGAGAAAGACCAGAGGCCCGAACGGAAGGACTCTCGGGGACGAGACACAATGCCTCAAGTTTTTGAAAGTGCAGTGGTTGTGTGTGTCGTGGCGTTGGGTAAGTTCAGACAAGGTGGTCCTGACTTGGTTTCCTTCAGTCACAAATTCGATCTTTTCGTGCATTTGTTTGCAAGTCACTTGACCATTTTCGCATTCACCTTGAGTCTCGAAAGATCAGAGCAATTTTGTGTTCTGCCGAGCAGCTGTTCTGAGTCTGCAGTGTGAGGAAGGTGAGTTTGAATGTGACTACGCCGCAGACGGTTGCGTGCCCTGGAGGAGGGTCAACGACGGGGAGGTGCACTGCTTGAGGGACGGGTTGGATGAAACCAGGGAATCGTTCAGAAAGATCCCAGATGCAGGTTAGAAAATGATCTGTGCTTCGTACCAGGTCAAATTGTCGTTTGATGAAGAAAGGGATTTTTTTGTTGATGCCGCTTTGGTTTCTCTGCACGCTGAAGACGGCCTGTGGCTTTGTGCGAAATCAAACAAGTCGATCAAAACCACGGAACTTTGCAACGGTGCGGATGACTGCAGTGTTTCCCAGTCCGTCATTGTTGACGACGACAGTGATGAAGATCCCGAGATGTGTCGGAACTGGACCTGTGCAGAAGGCTGGTGGAAATGCGCCGATGAACTTCAGTGCATTGACGCCCAACTTTTTTGCACCCAACACACATGCAGAGCGTGGACTGAGGTTGGCTGCAAGGACGATTCTAACGTTGATCTCAATTGCGATCTGTACGATGTTCTTCCCCCATTTTGGAAATGCAAGAATCGTAACTGCATTGATGAAGACTGGGTGTGTGATGCCTATGATGACTGCAAGGATGGCTCTGATGAAGAAAACTGTGAGCATCACGTTTGCAATTCAGACAGGTGGAAATGCTCAAGTCATGAATGCATAAAAAAGGACAGGGTTTGTGATGGATATCCTTCTTGCGAAGATGCATCAGATGAAGGAGATTGTGGCTGCCCCAACAACAAATGGAAGTGTTCAGATGGCAGATTGTGCATTCTCAACACTGATATTTGTGATGAATCTTGTGAATGCTATGATTGTTCAGATGAGCAGAACTGTCAAAACTACACTTGTTTGGAGGGGTATTTCAAATGCAAAGATAATTTTTGTACTGCAGAATCTGATGTTTGTGATGGTTATGAAGATTGCTCTGATGGGTCTGATGAAATGTGTGAAAATATCACTTGCAGTGAAAAAGCATGGAAGTGTTCCAACCACAAGTGCATTTACAGATCTGTGGTCTGTGATGGTGAAGAAGATTGCACTGACGGCTCTGATGAACAGGACTGTGAAAGCTTCGATTGTGCAGAAAGCCAGTGGAAATGTGCCAACAATTTGTGCATTTGGGAAGGACACGTATGCCATGATGGAGATAATTGTGGGGATGGATCAGATGAACTGAACTGTGAGAACTATGATTGCAGTGGAAAATTCACCAAGTGTAAAACCAATAATGAGTGCATCTCCAAGCTGTGGCTGTGCAATGGTATTGCACAATGCACTGACGGGTCAGATGAGGAAGATTGTGACTGTGGTCCAGACTACTGGACCTGCAAAAACAATGAATGCATCTGGAAAGCAGATCTGTGTGACTCAAACCAAGATTGTCTTGACGGCTCCGATGAAGACAAATCATTTTGCCAGCAGTATATTTGTCCAGCAGGCCATGCCAAGTGTGAAAATGGACTGTGTGTCTCTGTGAGTTGAAAACGGTCTTTCCAAGTTTGCCAGACGCGATTTTTCTCTTCAGTGTCTGGACATCACTTGTAACTCTGACAATTGAACCCTGACTGACAAAGTGACGTGCCATTGACTCTTTTGGCAAAATAGTGTGTTCTTGTTGGTCTGCGAAAACATTGTTCTCTGTTGTCAGAGAGGATCACACTGAAGAGACAGACAGTGTTTTTGGCGCTTGGAGCTTGCTTGCGTTCAGTCAGGGCGTCAGTCTCAAGTGAGAACCAGACCCCCAAGTCATTACAGGTCCAAACATCTCGACAATTTTCAGGGGCAGTACCTTTGCAGAGAGTATTCCTACTGCAGAGATGGGTCAGATATCATGTGCAATGATGCGTGTGTTCCCGATTCGTTCAGGGGAAGGTACACAATGAAGGTAATTCCATTGATTCAACCTTTACTGGACAGGAAGCCAGTGAATGTTTGTTGCTATTGGACTGCAGCATGTGAAGGTCAGTCAATTTCCACGCTCCAAAAGTCAAGTGATGGACAGAAAACTTTTCTTGCAGAGATGTGAAGAAGAACTTTCGCAGTGTGTACCTCTGTTTTGGTTTTGTGATGGGAAAATAGATTGTTCTCAAGGCTCTGATGAAGTCAATTGTGAATGTCAACACTTCAATATGATGGAATGTACCTATCAACCAAATGCTGAGTTGTGTGTCCCTCACACCTGGGTGTGTCAAACACAAGACCTTTGTCACAACATCACCATTGACTGCAATCAAACATCTGGTGTGGAGAACAAGTCTTTTGGACCAAAATTCTTCTGTCATTTGAATGGCACAGAAATCAGTTTGGACAAGCGATGTGACGGTCTCTTTGACTGCCAAGGAGGAGAAGATGAAGCAGGATGCACAGGTGTGTGAGAAATAATTGATAGTCTTTTTCAAGGATACTGAAATCAGCACTGCAGCGTAGGCTGAAGCAGAAATAGTGTTTTGTGTGTTTTCAGGTGAAAAGAGCAGTTATGTGGTCATATCAGACTCAAACTTCAGTGATCAAGTTTGTTTGTTTCACCCTATGCACAAGTGTTCATCTTTGGCTGCTGTATTTCACGACATCATTCAAAACAAATTGAATTGGATAAAAACAATTTTCATTGAGGGGCACCAGACACAAGGAAACATTGATGTTTCTTTCCCACATGATTTGAACTCATTTTACAGCTTCACACTGACATGCTTTGCTGACTGCACTCTCAGCAACACTTTTTCATTTTACAGCAGAAGCTTCAGTGGTAAAATTTCAATCATCTTTCAAAATGTTCAATTCCGAAATGCACTCATAATTTCCCAAAATGTTGAACTCCATTTTTGCAATGTGAGTATCCGAGATACTCTTCTGACTGACAAGCCAGGAAGATCAGGCGAGTACAGTCAATCCGTCTTGGTCTTTGTCAACACAACCTTTCAAGCATCCATGAGCAGCACAAAGCACGGCATAGCTATTCTACATTCTTTCAATATGCATATGACATTCAGTCATTTTCAAATGGAAGACACCGACACTGTTGTCAAATCAGCAAATTGTTTGGTTCAGGTCACAGACAGTTCATTCCACAGGAGTTTCTTACACATAACCACAGTGACCTCAACTGTAGCTCTCTTGAGTCAAGTGCTGTTCGAAGGAGAGATTGAATCTGATGTAGGAGATTCAGTGATGGAAATCAGAGCAACCAAACTGGGTTTTAATATGAATGAATCAACATTTGAAAACACTTTCGGAGCTATTCATCTGGAGAAGTCTGATTCTGGAATGTTGCCTTCGTGGATTCACGTGCAAATCAACAATTCCAATTTTACCCGCAACAGAAAGTCAGACTCAGGTGCCGCACTGGACATTGTGTCTTTGGTTTCACAGTCTTTGGGGTCAAATTCTGTTTCGCTGTTCAATTGTCATTTTCTTCAAAATGAGGTTCACAGAACAGGCTTCAAATCTGCATATGGGGGTGCTCTGTCGATACAGTACCTCGGAGCAGGGAAGGGTACAGCTGCTACAGTTGTGGTGCTGACAAAATGCAACTTCACCAACAACAAAGCGGAGGATGGAGGAGGGGCTGCATTCTTGTCGAGTGTTTTTGTTACTCTTCACGTTTTGGACAGCATCTTTCAAATCAATGACAAGAGGTATTTGTCATCAAGAGCCCTCACCATCTTTAGCAAATCAAAAACTTTCATTGTGGGGTCCCGTTTCATCTGCAAGATTCACAGCGATGATACTTCTTTGCTGGAATTACAGATGACTTCTTCAAAACAACATATTCCCAAACTTTCATTTACTATTGACTGCTTCGCTTGGCACAAGTTGTCAATTGTTGATTCTTACGGATTTTCCTTAAATGGTGGTAAATTACTTCAAAAGTTTGTTGCTTCCTGTATTCACTGTCCTCACTCGTTTTACATTCCAATGCAAGGTGCATTCCAAGTGACATACTCGCAGAATGACAGTGGCGTGCAAAGCTCAGAAGTATCCTCGCACCACGATGTCATCACGTCAAACTGCATCAGTTGTCCTTTTGGAGGCGATTGCCCTGGAAATGCACTGAAGTCCAAGCCAAACTTCTGGGGATACAAAACAGACGACAGAATCTCTTTCATTCAGTGCCCTGTTGGCTTTTGTTGCTCCAATAGTGAGAATCTGCCATGCCTGACGTACAACCAGTGTTCAGGAAACAGAACAGGCACTTTGTGTGGTTCCTGCAATGAAGGTTACACTGTTTCCCTGATGTCCAACAACTGCATCAGAAACGACCAGTGTGATGCTTCCTGGTTCTGGTTCCCAGCGCTTATGTCTGCTCTTCTCTACATGTTGTGGTACACATTCAAGGGAGACATTTTGCAAATTCCTCAACAAATTGCTAAAAAATTGTGCAAGTCTGTGAATACAAAACACAATGAAGATAAGGGTGTTGAAAAGGGATATTTTGGAATTTTGACGTATTTTGTTCAGGCGGCATCCTCCTTGAAACTCTCTATCCATGACGAATCAAACGATTCCACTGAGTTGGCTTTTCAGCGAATTCATATTTTCGTCGGTCTTCTCCTCAGCATTGAACTGACGTACGTTTCTTTTGACATGTGTCCATACATTGGTTTCACTACAACTCAGAAAATGGTATTTAAATTTGCCTTTTTGGTAGGAATTTACTTGTCGTGGATCGTGGTTTTCGGACTGTTCGTCACAATGTCGTGGGTTGCAAAGACAGTTATCAGAAAGCAATCCAAAGGAAGAACGATGGCCATCAAGTTGAAATTTGTGAACGGCCTTGTGGAGATAATCAAATACACTTACAGCGGCTTTGCGTCTATTTCTTTCCTGTCGCTCAATTGTATCTCCGTAGCCTCCACAAAAGTGTGGTTCTACGACGGAGGCGTGTTGTGCTGGAGTACTTGGCAAACTGCAGCATTAGTTTTATCCATGACTTATGTCGTGCCATTTCCTTTCATGATGCCTGTGGGCCTGAAGTTGCTTCAAATGGAAATAATTTCCCCAGTGAATTTCATTTTGGGATGCATTGTTCCGTTGCCTTTCTTTGTCTTGTGGTGCTTCGTGTACATGAAGAAGGCCAAGAATCTTGTTTCTGTTATCCACATCTCTGACAAACACAACCACCCCAACTCTTGTTCAACTGGGGGTAGTTTTGATGAACGTGCAAGAAACGTGATCCTCACTGGTTTCCAGGGGGCCTACAGAAGTTCAAACCACGGAGCCCAGTACTGGGAATCTGTCATGATACTGAGGAGACTATTACTTGGGGCAACTGCTCTCATTTCTAATTCTCTGATCCATCTGAGTCTCTGTTGCTTCTTGTCTGCACTCTTCCACACGCACCACATGATTGTCAAGCCATTCTTGCATCAAGAGTCGAACACAGCGGAATCTTTGTCTCTTCTTCTGTTGATTCTGGCGTCGATGATCAACTTGGTGAAGGCAACGTACGTTCAAATTGGGACCAGTCCCGGTGGATCCAGTGTGGATTTTCTGAGAGCGGTCGAACGTTCTGAAAATGTGTTTATCATCGTGTTACTCTGTGGGATACTATGTCTGGAAGTCAAGTCGAAATTCACACGACGACGGTCACCCAAAGAGGTGACGAAGAACACGTGAAGTCATTTGTTGAAGCAAGATGTTTTGCTCGCAGATCAGATGTGCTCTTCGCCTTGATCTCGTTTCTTTGGATGAAATGAATGACTTTTAACAACCGTACACACCCAAACTACCGTGTTTTCATAAGAAGCACTGAATCACAAGATATTGTTTACAATTTGAACCAAAGAAACACATTTCAAAATTCTTCGTTCTGTGTTTTTTGGTTTTCTTTGCTCTCATCCTGACAGCGGAATTCCGTTGGGATAGTTACCCCCTTCCCTACAGTTCGAAGTTGGGACAGCAGCTGCTGGGAGTACTGTCCCAGATCTATTCAAGATCATTCTCTGATGAATTTCGGCCAGATCGGATGTGAAAACTGATATTCCTGCACCGCAAAACGGGGTCAAGAAGGTGAAGAAGGGGGGATCATCCTTTTGACTGACTTCTGAAAGAAACGCCCCAACAAAAGGTTTTCACCAACCAGGGTCAGGTTGCAACCCACAACCACAACGAGTGAGTCATTGTTAGCTTTTTTCACCTTTGCGCTACAAACCTTGCTCGCAGAATGAAGATCCGCGAGGACGGAACCTTCACAGACGACATCGAGAAGTTCCGCATCATGCACCAGAAACGCTGCAAACTCGTCGAGGAGGTCGATCAGAACTTCAAGTACTACATCGCCAACACGTACATGACGAACGTGCCGTTGCTCTGCCTCCTCCTCTACATCATCGTGTACCCAGATGATGACGACATCGTGTTCAGGTGACGCCTTCTGAAAATATGCTATCTGTCTCGGTCTCTCTCTCTCTCTCTCTCTCGCTGTCTCTCTCTCTCTTTCTCTCTCTCCACACGCAAGACACACACACGCACACACACATGAGGTTGCAAGTTTGAAAAACTTCGCCTGTTTCACCTTCACTTTTTGATTTGAACTGTCATGTGCTCCCCTCCTCTCAGGATCATCAACTCGTTTCGCCTCATCTACGTGTTGCTGCAGATGATGGTCGTGTCCGTCGCGGCGACTCAGATCAACGACCAGGTGCGGGAGTTTCTTTTTGATGTTGATATCTTGCTGTAAATTCTTTACGACCTCGCGCCACTTGGGCCTTCCCCCTGCCCCCGAAAAATATTTTGCCTCCTCAGGTAAATGTGTTCCACTTTTCACAAGGCAACATGTATTTGGAAATTTGCTTGTCGTTTTGTTTGTCCCACCAACCCCTATTTTGGAACCAATGGAGTATTGTGTTGATAGTTTCGGGTTTCCTTGAAACTCTGAACTGTTGGACAAATATCCACTTGTATTTTACAGGGTCATGGGTTGTTGGCAGATATCTACAGCATACGGGTGCAGACGTCCACCACAGAGCGACAGCTCGAGGTCAGATCAAAGTTCAAACTTGCTCTTAGTTCCCCAGTCATTTCGGCTCCAGACCAAAGCCCGCTTTGTTCACGCTCTGTCCACGGACCACCCCACCCTTTTTCAGCTTTTCCCTGGAAATTATGCAAAAAGTCAATTTCTCTCGTGCTCGTTTCAGGTGAACATGTTCCTGAACAAACTGACGGGGACTCAGATTGGACTCACGGCCTGGGACATGTTCGTCATCAACAAACCTGCGATTCTCACTGTGAGTGGCCCGCACTCATTCGCCTGTCTTTCACGTCCCTGCACACACGAACCAGCAATGTGACAACGTAGTGATCTTGAGCAACTCGCTGCAGCCGAAATGCCGACTGGAATCTCTGACCCCACCAAGGTCACCTTCTCAGGTTCAGATTTTCAAGATTGGGTTTGGGTGTCTGAGCATCTGACCCAAGTCAGTATTGGGGTCTCGACATTCGTCACATTCTTGGGTCTGCTGGAGGTGCTTGCTCTGTCTCGTGGAACGTGGTTGCCCTGACTTTTTACTGACTCGGCATGTTTTCGTTGCAGGTGATCGGTATGATCTTGACGTACTTCTTCCTGCTGATGCAGTTCAAGAACCCGCTGCAGGGACCCGTCTTCTGCAGCTGTGTGTGGAACGGAACAAACATCACACAGGGTATCGTCACAGAGTAGATCCTGCTCCGAGCACAACGGACGGGTGTTTTTGGAGTGGGTTTGCCACAAGGTGCCTGCAACCACATATCAGAAACAGAACAGGAAAGCAACGCTTCACCCAACGGAGGACCTTGAATGTCTGTGCTACGTGCTCGTGTGGACGTACTGGTGAGCTTTTTGAACGGCAAAGCGCACCAAGAAGTCGCCATGAGCATCTGATCCTGCAGCTGTGTGCATAGAAACTGCAACGAGAACTGGTCTCCTGTTTTTGACAGAAGAGCCCGACCAGGATGTTTCAATCGGAGGAAGCGGCATGTTATCCCATAACGTGAACAACTGCCTCTGGGGTTTTTATGAGAAACAGAACGAAGTGGCCTCTGACTCACCCAATTCCCAAAACTTTCCCCTCCCTTTTGGCATCACAAACGCAAACTTTTGCTTGTGTTTTTGCGTCGTGTATTGGAAACAAACTTTGGTTCTTTGTCGTCCAGAACCATAGCACGACAAAGGCACGTGTGCTCCGAAACACAAATCCTTGGTTCTTTGCCTTGCAGAAATTTCTAACCTCAACTCCACGTTGAAACATTGCTTGTGTACATTTCGCCCCTTCACAAATGAGCTTTGGATACTTGAACGAAACTTTGTTGTGCACTTTTTGTCACAAAACCTTCGTACGGAGATGAAACCTGTGTTTCTTGTATTCCAGAAACGAACGAACCCAGGGCCTTTCCCACGAAATGCAAACGTGGTTTATTCATCTCATGATGGTGAAGTTCGAGGTTGCGTACATTCTGTAAAGTTTGGTTTGACCCTACTTTTTGTACATTGGTGTTTTATCTATCTTATGATGATGGCTGAGCCAAACCTTGGCTCATTTAACACTACCCTTACGAAATGTATTTGACCACGAGGAACTGTCACTCTTTTGCATGACGTTGCAACAGAATCTTGGTTCCTTGCTCGAGGGAACAACAAAAGCTTGGTTCCCTCCTTTCCACAACGTCAGGAACAGCACAACACAAGGTCCATTGCGTCTGCAACAAAGGAACCTTGATTTGGTCTTTGTGTACAGAAGAAACTTGCGTCCGTCAAGTCCGCAGCAGCAAAATTTGTGTGAACCACACGAAAACCTTGGTTTCTTTGGTCCTTTGGGTTGGTTCTTTGATTTCGCTGTGCTCGGAGGAAATCTTTGCATTCTGTAAATACGCAACCTTGGCGAAACCATGTTCTGCTCATTCTGAGCCTTGGTTCCTGTTGCTTTCTCCAAAAGAGCCCAGGCTCTTTAAAGTGTGGAGTGCAAGACCCTCTGTACATCGCTGGCCAGGAAATGAAATCAAAAGGTTTTTGTCCGTGCCTCACACAACGAACCTCGAACAGCAATCACTCCCTCGCATCTGGTGAATTGTGTGTCGTAAATCACAAGATAAGCCGAAAAGATGTCACAACTGCACGTTTATTTGTTCACGCAACTGACAAAAGTCCATATTTGAAAAAAAAAGTTGTGGGAAACAGTGTCGCCTTGTGTCTGCAAATGCTTTGTGTCCGCAAGTGTTTTGTTCCTGTCTGCAACATTCCCATCTGAGCTTTGTGAAATTCCGCCTTTTGTCAAACACAGAGTCTGAACCGATCTTGGTTCCGCTGAAGATTCGCGGCGATTCCCACAGCAGATTCCGCAAGACTTTGTCCTAAATGCTTTTCTGTTTCTTTCAAAATGCTTTTGTTCCGGAACGGGAAGGCGCTGACAAAACAAATGTCCATTTTCAAAATGTTCAATCACGCAACTCTCAAAAAACAACCCTCAAACATGTGTTGACAACACAGCTCTTATCACATCTCACTTGAAGGAAGAAGTCTTCGATATCGCCAGTCGCCAGGTACTGACTGAGTATCGAAGGACACCTGCACACTGCGTTTTGTTGGGTAAACGTGAACTCGACTTCAGGTGCCCTGAAACAGACTGAGGTCCTTCTTTTTCAGACACCTCTGTTTTTTTTCGGGACATCATTTTGTCAGAGTCAAAGTTGAGTTGTGAGTGCCTCAAGTGATTACCAGACTGCAGCGGAGTGTCCCTCGATCCGAAATTCGTCGCCATATCAGTTCCAGATTGCTGCAGCCTTCATCAGAAAATCTCTGCATCTGACTGAAAGAAGGCGGAGTAGATCGGAGGGCAATCGATCCTCTTTTCCAGGTCAGTCATGGCGATGTAGTTGAGGAGAGGCACCGGAAGAGGCAAAGTCCTGAACTTCCTGTTGAGATCATGACCCAAACTGGCTCTGATGCGCAGTCTGCAGCCGTGGGCCAAGCTGATGGGTTGACTCAGGTAGTCCCTCAACCAGTAGATGATGTCTATGTAACTCTCCCACCAACAGTCTTCCGGAGTTTGAGCCAGCCACTCAGACAGAGCCTTGCACTCACAGCCAGCTATTGCAAGAACTTTGACAATGTGAAAATACTTCTTCTCCAGTGCAGGAAGAAGAGGGTTACTGAGGTGCGTCCTTGAGGTTGGGAGAACACCGAGAGACTTCGTGTGGTGACTGCTGATCGGGCAGTTTCTGACAACGAAGTAGCGCACAGCCTCAAAACGTCCACTCGCAGCTGCATACCAAACCGGAAGGTTCCCTGCAAATGCATGAAAGTCGCAAATGAACAACAGGCCTGTCTTTCCAAGATAGATATTGAAACTTTCACTTCCGCAAAGTCAGAATCTGTACTTTCGTGGTACGAGTAACTGTCACTGATCCCAACAAGGAAATCTTGATCCTGACCTGCAGGGTCCGGAGTGTCGCAGTCTGCTCCCGCTGCGACCAACGCCTCTATCGCTGGGAGCTCGCCCCGCTCGGACGCGAGGTGCAGACACGTGCGCCCTCGATTGTTCACGTTTTGTGGGTCGCACCCAACCTGGAGGTCAAATCAGAAGATTGTTCGGAAATGTGCACGGCGCACAAGGACCACAGGCCTTGTGTGTTCCAGTACCAGGTACGCATCTTGTTTGGTGTTTAACCACATCTTTCATTTTGCTCCCTGGTCTGACGTTCACACTCCTTTAAACACACCTCACGATTAAGATTTGAGTTTCATAGTTTTGCCCTGGTGCACATGATAAAATGAAACTGGCATGGTCTGACGCTGCACAGAGGACAGGAGATTTCCAAAGCGAGACCTGTTGAGCTCGCACCTGCAGCAGCTGGTTGACGGCGTTGACGCAGCCCTCTCGGGCGGCGAGGTGCAGCGCCGTGTTTCCCTCGGCGTCGCTCAGGAAGGCGTCGGCGCCGGCTTCAAGCAGCGGCGTCACATCTAGTCCTCGCGAAGCGGCATGGTGAAGCGCCGTCCGGGCCCCAACACCTGAAACGGAAGCAAACGACGCGCCCGAGTACCATGGGTGTGTTTGCTCTATTTTGTGAATCTCTGCTTTAGGCTCTAACTTTGGCTCTGCCTCCGCTTCAGATGTTGGTTCTGGCTCTGGTTCTTGCTCAAGCTCAGGTTTCACTGGTTCTGGATCCTGGTTCAGGCTCCTCAATTCAGGCTCCAATTTTGCCCCAGGTTTCAGGTTCAGGTTTTGGTTGAGGCCCAGGTTTTGGTCCAGTCTTGGGTTCTGGCTCTGGTTCAAATTGTGGCTCATGTCAGGTTCTGCCTTTTTGGACTCTGGTTCAGGCTCAGACCCTGGTTCTGGTTTTGGAACAGGATCTAGCTCTGGTTCCTGGCTTCCCTCGCCTTCCAAATCTCGTAAACGTTCATTGCTGCGCCAGTGATTGCGATCTGACCACATCGAGTGTTACACATCTCATTTTCCCGCAGCGACTCACCTGCGGTGTTCACGTCACACCCGGCAGCGATGAGTGTGCTCACAGTGGAGTGTGCGGGGTGTGCGTGCGCACACGTGAGCATCAGCGGCGTGTTCCACGTCCCGTCCTGCACGTTGATGTCGGCACCGTGCTCCATCAGTACAGTCACGCACCGCTCGTGTCTGCCAATCAGAAACAATGTGAGATTCTTCTGATAACGCGCGGCTTTCTTCACTCCTGCTTGCACACTTTAAATTTTTTCCTGAATGTTCCAATTCTTGTCCCAACACAACCCACCCCCATTTGGCGGCGTAGTGTATCGCGGCTGCGCGGCTGTAGTTGCGTCGGTTCGGGTCGCATCCTCGCTCCAGCAACATTCGCACGTTCCTGAAATACATGTATGGGGAATGGTTGTCCGTTGGTCCTCTGTGCACCAGGCACAACCTCGGCCTGAGTCACAGATTCCTTGCGACACAGGTCTGCCTCGTCGTGTATTTTATGTCTCTTGTGTTTCCACTGCCCCTGTCTGTCTGTCTCACTGTCTGTCTCTCGCGGGTCCCCGCTCTGTGCCTCTGTCCGTCCCGGTCACCCTGTGCCCTTGACCCTTCCTTTCTCTGTCTCTGTCCCTGTGTCCATCTCTTGCCTATCTCTCGCTCTCTCTGTCGTTCCCCTCACCTCTCAGATCCAGTGTCGCAGGCGATGATGAGAGTCGAGTTGTTGTTGGAATCACAGAAGTTGGGGTCCGCTCCGTTCTCCAGCAACACCCGCACACACTCGGGGTATCCTGCAGAAAGAAACCTCGTTACTTGCGACAACCTTGATGTGCAGCTGGTGGCAAGAGTTGTTGCGCTCTGACGCAAGAAACCATTGTTTGAAACCACCACCAGACTTCTTGTGCAGTATGTGCAGATGGACCTGCTGATTGGTGCTTTGTGTACAGAAAAGCTAAGTTTGCGATTGGAAGGCGTCGTCACCTGCCCTGACGGCGTGCAGCAAAGCGAGGTTGAGGTCGCGCTGCTTCAGTCCGACCTGCAGCTTCACGAGAATCTTGAGCACGTTGTATCTGTTCTGCCGAACCACGTCCAAGATGCTGCAGCGAACACGACAGATTTGGTTTCAAAAGAGGGCACACCAACGAAATTTAGGCTGGCTGAACTGAGAACTCAACTTGCCTGGTCATCTTGACACCAACTGCCTGAGTCTCTTTCTCAATCAATGACTGAAAGAAACATCAAAGAAAAGCTGGTTTTGGGCCATGAGTGATGCACAAAATGGGAACTTCATCCACTGTTTGTCACTTTCATGCCACATTCGCCGCTCACACGTCCATGTACAAAAACATTCAGCCCGACTCCAGACTGACCGTGACGCCGACGGCCCACGCCGACGCAGCGCTGACGGCGACGGCGCCGGCGCCGACCACGGCCGCCTCCACCTCCCAGTTGGTGGAGTAGGCCGTCAGCCAGAAGAGCGCCGCGGCCGACGTCAGGATCGCAGTGCACGACACCAGCACCGACACGCCTGATTTAGGAATGTCGTCACATTCAAAAATTTCCTTCACGTACACTGAACTGATGGCTGGACGTGAATGGTTACGCGCAGTTCGGAGCTCACCTCACCCGAACGAAGGAATCATTGTTGATCATGCAAATTGGGATGTTCGCAAATTATTGTCGTTTGAGATGCTTTCATGAGCATTGGTTTGTCGGCCTCTCGTGTCCAAATCTTCGTTCAAACACAAGAACTGGGTGTTTTGTGCACCAGTACGACTACAGTGTGTGTAGTCTGAAGACAAGCTCACCGATGCGCGCCTCGATAAGCGAAGCAGGCAGAGTCATGGACGCAGTGCCGGCAGCAGCCAGGACCGTCAGGGTCACCGTCACTCCTGCTGAAACGTAAGTCCCACAGCCGTTCACCCTCAATCACACATTTCAGAAGAGCAGCACATGTTGCTTCCCTGGACCATGTTGAGAGTGACAGGTCACAGAACGTCGCGTCAAACATGCTCAAACCAAAGGCGAGTCTGCATGGTCGTGCTGGAATGCGAAAACGCGCGTCTACAACAGGTCCAGCGCACCACGCTCAACAACAGTTTCAGGCAAGGTGCGTCAAAGTCAGTCACACACTCCTGCCAGCTTGTTGTTGTTCACTCCATGCAATGGGTGAGACTGAATATATTCACACACTTGTACACAAATTTTGATCATATCACACACTTACATTTTCAATGGTCTTTTGCCAAAACCTCTTCATATTTGGGTCTTATGTGTGACGTAATTCTTACATCCTGCAGCTTGGTGCAACAATTCAGTCGCACACGGCGTGGCGTGGGAGAACCCGTACAACTCGCACCTGAGCAGAGCGCAGCGAGCAGCGCCACGCAGATCTCGAGCAGCACCGCGAGCGTCTCGAGCAGCACGGCGATCACGCTCTTCACGGCGTAGATCAAGAAGATGGACGCGACGGCGAAACCCAGCACCTGCACATGACCACATCCCAACTGTGGACACGACATTCATCGACAGGGGCTCCATACTCATTTTACTTTCCAGCTGGTGTCCTTTTGAGATTGCCAGGAGCTTGTACAAAAGCCATTGGCTTGCCTTTGGGTTAGTGACCTCTTGTGTACAAAGGAAACAAAAGAAAAAAAATAACTCCATGGAGCTGCGGTGATTTGAGGAAATTTCAGTTGCTCTGATTTGGCTTGCTCTGATTTGGCTTGCTCTGATTTGGCTCACTCTGATTTGGCTTGCTCTGATTTGGGTTGCCTTTTTTCTCAAAATTCTTACTTTTTTACTCAATATTCACAACCTGGGAACTCATTTAGTACATACCTAAATGGAACAAATTTGACCAAATGGAACTTTCATACATTATTTCACAATAATATCCATATATCAACCAAATAATTGCCCAGTATCCATTTTTAAATTTTCTATGAAAAATGACTTTTTACCCAAAGTTTAGCCCTACCTAAAACCATATAAAAATTTTCAAAAATCAAAAATTGAATGCTACCTCTCAAACCTCCATACAATATACTACATTTCATCAATATACTTCTTTCACCAAATATTTGTACTTTCTGAGATATGGAGACATTTCTACATTCACACCCCATTTTTCCACACTTCTAAATTTGATCTTTTTGACCTCAGAAACCCAAAAATTCAAATTTAATAAATTACTTCTTTGCACATTATCCCCAACTTAAAATGAACCAAAAAAGCCCAAAAGATCCCAAATCAATCCTCATCTTGACCTTGAAACTGCTGTACACATACTTTTACCTGTAGGTGCTTTGCGCACCGATTTGGCTCATTTGAGCACAAATCGCGCGACCCACCTCAAATCACCTAAAAATATCCTGAAAACTGCTGGAAAAGAGCTGAAGCCAGTGCGCGGTCCATCACACTGCCAATGCCCTGCAGTCCTGCATGGTTGTGCACGACTCAAGCCGCCTCGGACAAACACTGCGTGAACCCATCATTCCTTCATGTTTGCTGTCTTTACATGCCTGTTGTAAATGAGGGCAACTTTTGTTTTGAAAGGTCAAATGTTAAACACTCCACAGCGACATAAAAAATAAACCGAAAAGTCGTCAAGCTTTCAAGGAGACAGTGAAACAAAAAGAAAGCAGAGCTACGAACACAAGCGCATCGCGGGCGCAACGGCCACTGCGTGATCGCTGCACTCAGGGTGGGCAGATCACTCACACCAAAATTTTTGGTGAGAGTCACCCCCTGATCACTATCCGGGGGGTGACAACCACTGAGAATTGTTCAGTGGTTGTTATCCCCCTGTGATCACTACCTGTAACAACCGCGGGGGTGATCAGCTTCCGAAGTGTTTCTTAGTCGTGGCCACCACCCCAACCCTTTCGTGATCAACCTGTTGGCAGGCTGTTGCCAAGCACAACACTGGATCGCTCTGAAGGGTGCACCAGTGCAAAACCCCGCGTGAGTGCACAGGCAGCAAAGATCCTCACATTCTACTCTTCAAATCAATGCAAAGCAGTCTGGCTTCAAAACTTGCAAGGGAACCAAAGAACACATCTCACAGCAACCCAAACCTGATCATTTTGTTTCCCGTGATAAATTTCTAAAACACTCGACACATTCTTCCAACACTGCATTTCTCGGATGGATGACCAGTGATCAAAATGTGTTCACGGGTCAAAGACACAAAGCATATTCGAAAATACGTGGCAAATCTGCTCCAGCATTTTGACACACTCACCTGTCTCGTGCAGCAGATGACATTCCCAGAAACCTGTGGCAGTTCTCTTCTGAAATCGAACAACAGACTTCTTTTCACTTTGTGTCACTCTACCTGCTTTCAGTTTGACACGACAGCAGTGAGAACACCAACAAAATACTTTTACTCTCCATCAGAAGTTGCAATTCCCATTTGCACGACTCACAGTCATCAAATCGAAAATGCACTTTCAACATCCAGTTGACAAAAAGTTGTGAAATTTAATTACCTGAGTGCGTGGAAAACGACTTCTTGTGCAGCGAGTGAAGTTTTGCGGAGAAATAACATCTTCGCGTTTCACGGCTTCTTCGTTCACATTTCCAACTCTCGTAACCATGAAAACCGAGAAGGAATGCTCTTTGCACAGGAAGACACCCTTTTCGCGAGGCATTTTCAGCAGTTGAAACGCTTTGGTACCAAAGACGAAAAGCAGCACAACAAAAGCCTTGAATGTGAACAACAGCCGACAGCACGTGAGGAACGTTTGCTCCAGAAACCCAACAGAAATTGTTCTCTCTGTGACATGCATCACAACAAAACGCACAAATCTGAAGAAATGATTTGCAGGCGGAATACCCATTTGTAATTAACTTTCAAAGGTGGACAGGTCAGAGACGGCATCACAGGAAGTTACCAAAAACCGCAGAAGCAAAAACAAGAAGGCGTTTGTATGTGACACTTCCTCACTGCATCTGCAGAGTCCAGCCCATCACGAAGCAAGAAGGAAGCGAATAACAGCTGTTCCCGTCAAGTGCACGAAGCAAACGCATTCAAAACTTCCCTCAGCCAGGAAGTTTCAGTGTGTGTGTGTGGGGGGGGGGCATGACAACCTGGGGTCGGCCTGAAAATTTGCCCCCTTCCCACCCTGGGGTTTCTTTGTACACTCGCAGAACTTCTGCCCTTCGCAGGTGACGAACAGCCTTCCGCCTTTCGACAGGACCGGGTGTGAAAATGAAGTGAACACAGCTGGGCCAAGGTGCGACAATTATTTCAGAGAAAAGGCAAACCTGACTGGCCCCAACTGCCACATAGAAAATTTCAACGTGTGAAAAAGCAAAATAACCACAAGGGAAAACTCTCGGGTTTTTGCGATTCACGCTCCCCCTTGACCCGCTGGAGTATGCACACAACACAACACACAACCGTCACTACATTTGAAACCAACTCTTCACAAAGGACCAGGTGAGTGGCACAAGCGTCAGGCTGGGCGCTCACAGTGCATGCGTCAAGTCGAAAATTTTGACCCTGAATGACAGGTCATGAGGACTCTCGTATTGATTTTCATATGGCAAATATGGAACAAGGAGAAGGAATAGACACTCAATGGAGATTTCTGAGTTTTAATATCTTTTGCTTTGTTGTTATTTGTGAAAACCTGAAAGTTTAACCAATGTTTGGACTTTCATCCTGATGGCATGTTATTGAGAATCAAACCAGGGTCGAAACACGCGATGTGCGCGCCGGGCCTTTGTCCCGGTCCTGGGCTCACAGATGTCCGTCCACTTCTCCATGACAGGGTCGGAAGCAGAATGAGAAAATACCCATCCACAGCTTGCGATCTCACGACCACCCAATGCCCATTGGGATGATCTGGGTACTCGTAAAAGAGCAGCAAACGATTCATTCAACAGACGTTCATGCCTCTTCTTTCAACAACATACCGAATGACAGGGCACGCGAACGCGACTAATGTGCGTGGCCACCCTGCCAGGTGAGCAAGTACTTTCCTATGCAGACACCTTGGCAGACCCTGGCTGAGGGTGGCTGTTCTGTGAGAGGGGCTGGGATTTGTCAAGTCCACACAGAACACCACGCAGTGACTGCCTAAAGCGAACATTTGAAAATGAAGATTTCGCTGGTTGCTTCTTGGGAACACACCCCAGCGGACCCAAAGGCAGACAACGAACCAAACCCATTCCCGACTCCTGAAGAAACACCAATTTGCATCCCTCCCAGTACTTGGTGTCAAATCGTCACCAACACACGTCAATCCTAATTAATTTGTTCTTTGATTTCCCCTGCCACAGATCCGCTGGAGTGTCTGTCGCCAGATGAAAACGGGCGCCGTACTCACGCGAAGACGACCACCTCGCCGCGCCGGAAACGGAAATCTCGCGCAGACCACGTGTTGAGGAATATCCAGTCCCTCGGCTCCCCACCTTCAGGATTCAGCACCGGCTGAACAAAAAACGACAGACAACTGCGTGAGGACCGAGTGAAGGGTGAGTGTGACAACCAATTTGCTTGAAATTAACTCTTGTCAGAAAAGCGATGGTGAGGAGTCTGAGAAGATCAGGTCCTTATTTCCATGTTCAAAAGCACTGGATTTTTGTGGTTTTCGCTTTGTGTCCCTTTTGTCCACTGGTCTGCCTGAGAAACCAGTGACTCTTTCTCACTATCTGTCATTCTCCCAAAATCGTGCAAATGAAGGTCGTTGGTGACTTGGATGCGAGTCACAGTGACAATGTATTGCGACCTTTCCCTGTTGATTTGAGGAACACCACACACAAGGGGTTTGCACGTTGAGCCGACGTCAACTGCAAAACTGACGCGTCAACCGCAAATTTGACGCTCACTGCCAGGTTTTGACATTGACTGCAACCATTCTTGCAGTCAACATCAAAATGTTTTCATATTGGGTGCATCAACAACAAGATTCTATTTGATGGTCGCATAGCTGGCCATCCAGGTGCCACTGATGGCTTGAAAACTCTTAGCATTCATGTGTGCATCTGTCCACACTTTGGAATGTAACCGGGGGGCGGGGGGGGGGGGGGGGGGGGGGGGGGGGGGGGGGGGGGGGGGGGGGGGGGGGGGGGGGGGGGGGGGGGGGGGGGGGGG